>Ga0206813_1037_pt1 | contig 39676 bp, 35 predicted proteins | sample Alteio_BWOrgCont_92_FD_152856 | JGI IMG/M metagenome (GOLD analysis project Ga0206813, IMG submission 152856) | Enriched cells from forest soil in Barre Woods Harvard Forest LTER site, Petersham, Massachusetts, United States -... | ecosystem: Environmental > Terrestrial > Soil > Temperate forest >...
CGCCCGTGTAACGCCAGAGAAAACGCGGCCTATTTACGTCAACGCGACCCGGCTAGACATTCTGAGCGTCACCGCGGCTTCGCAAAGGCCCACGATCTGAACAACAAAATCGATCTACAATCTAATTCCACCGCCACCGTCGCCCCGCCCCGCGAAATCTCCCATTGCTTCGAGCACCGCCACCCCCATGCCCCGCCGCAGACATCACTCTCTCAAGATTCGTCCGCCGCCAACAAAAGAACGCAGCAAACGCTCCCAACGCCCAAAAAACCCCTCCGCAAATCAGCCCCACCGTCGCGCTCGGCAGCGGATTCGACGCCGCGTCGTACATCATGTACGATCCCGACGCCAGCATCGCCACCGCGACGACCGCGCATATCGGACGGAACTCATGCATAATCTGGCCCTTTTCCGAATTAACAATGGCGCTGAATCTCGACAAATCTCGTGGCTAGTGACGCCGCTCCACACGTTCGCGCGGCCGACATCCCGAATCCGCGCTAAGGGTGCGCGATTTACATTTGCAGCTGCCCTTGCCGTTTCTTCAATCTGAAATTTCAAATCTGAAATTTGAAATTTCCGTAGTGCTCGTCTTCGCTGCCCTCATTGCTGCCGCCGTAGCTTTTCTGTAGCTGAGCCCTCCGTGCACTCGCTCGTGCAACGCGCGAGACGCACCAGCCCCTCAGCGCGCCGTCAACTCATCTCCATCGCATACACCCGTCGCAATCGGCCGGTTTCGCTCACCCCAGCCTTCCGCATCGATGGTCTTATATAGGGCTTCTTAAGAACCGCCCCGCAAACACAGGCAGGATTGGATTGCCCCTCGACTCGCGCGCTCACCACTACATGCAGCTCGCAGCCGCATTCCGGATTGGTGCACCGCCAGAGATCGCCTCTCGTCATCTTCACCGATTAAATACTCCCAGGCCACGCCTTCGCCTGCGGTGATTCAACTCGGGCACTGTGGCCTTCGAAATTTATCGATGCCGCCACTCTCTCCGAAACTTCGCCGTCCACTCGGACTCTGCAGCCACGATGGCGCCCCGCGCTTCTCCGCGAAAGCCAAAGTATGTCCAAGCTCCTACATTGTTACGCCAACGGCTAGAACATCCGCACGACCTTGTGGAAATGCTCAGTCTCCCAAGCATCCCGGAAAGGCCCACAATCAACCTCGGCCTGTTACACAAATGGTTATATTAATTTAAGTGGATGTTCACGCCCGCGCCGCGACTCGAAACGAGCCGCGTCATCCGACGCCCTCCCGGCTTTATATCGCGTGCTTCCGCGGCTGGGCGCATTTTCCCCAATCGGGAAAGCCCGTTCGGCGCCTAGTACCAGGACTCTCACTGCGCAATTTCGCCAAGTCCCTCCCACCCTCCGCCGGATTTACATCAATGCACGGCACTTGCAGACTGTCAGAAGTCGCGGATCGGAACCCCTACTCCAACCCAACGGCTCACCGGCGCCGATAAGATCCCTCCGGCACCACCCATATCTGCTTGGGATCAGAAGCAAACCGTCTATTTATTCTGTTTGCCCTCACCTTCGCCAATAGCTTAAACGCGTACAAGTCGGCGGGCTTCCCAGTCTCAGCTCGACCATGCCGACACTAAATCTCGGAGGAAAATTAATGAAGAGACTATCGATGCACCTTGTGTCTTTGCTCTTGCTCGTCGGCCTGACTGCATTTTGCGGCAGCGTTGGCCTTCATCTTCAACCACTAAATGCCAGTCAACATGCTACTTTCCACACCAACGCCCAACTCATGAACACCTCTGTGGATTCCCCCGCCATCCTTGCCGATGGTACTGATCCAGTCCCTCCGCCGATGCCGCTGCCTGGTTCCCCAAAGCCCCCAGCCAAGCCGCCGTCACGGGCCGACCAGTCAAGCAATGTTCTGACTGCCGATGGGACCGACCCGGTTCCGCCTCCGATGCCGTTGCCTGGCAGCCCGAAGCCACCAGCCAAGCCACCTACACGGGCCAACCAGACAACTTACGTCCTGACGGCCGATGGGACCGATCCCGTTCCTCCGCCCATGCCGCTGCCTGGTGCCCCAAAGCCAGCCAAGCCGCCCACACGGGCTAACCAGTCAACCTACTTCCTGACAGCCGATGGGACCGATCCCGTTCCCCCTCCCATGCCGCTGCCTGGTGCCCCAAAGCCGGTGAAACCGCCATCCCTGACCTCTTAACTCTGCGCATGCGCTCGCCATCGTGGGGGAAGGATCTTAACCACCCTTCCCTCACCTATGCTAGTATCCCTCGCAGAATCAGGACTTAACCGAGTCAATTCGTGCTCGATCGTCTCCTCTGGCTTAGCGGGATCTTCCTCGAACTCTTGCTGCTCGTCCGCAGCCTCCGCACCACGCTCCTCACCAAGTATCCGGTTTTCTACTTCTATGTGCTTTTCGTCTTATTCCAATCCATAGCGAGATTTTGGGTCTTTCAGAGGTATCCGCAGCGCTATATGGAATCCTATTGGTACACTGAATTTTTCGGCGTAATCGTGGGTTCCGGTGTACTGTTTGAAATCTACCGCAAGGGCCTGGCGCCGTATCCGGGCACTGCGCGGCTGGCACGGAATGTCCTGGCACTGGTCTTCGCCGTAGCCGTCGGCAAGGCCCTGGCCGCCTCTCTGCGGGGTCCTCTGTGGTGGCCGGCCCGCACGACCGCCGAGCTGGAACGGAATCTTCGGGCCGTCCAGGCGTTCGCTGTACTGGGATTAGTAATTTTACTAGTTGCATATTCCATCCCGCTTGGTAGAAACTTACGGGGCATCTTGCTGGGATATGCGCTGTTCATCGCCACCAGCCTCGCCAACTTAGCCGCGTTGGCGTCGCCCGGAAATGAGTTCCAGCGCGTATGGTCTTATTCGCAACAGTTGTTTTACTTACTTGTACTTTGCATCTGGACCGTGTCATTATGGGCATCATCGCAGCAAGCGGAAGTTCCGCGGGGTGCGGAACCTCCAGTGCCCTACAAAGTCGCGGAGCGCACAACGCGCGAGCGCTGGAAGCGCATCCGAATCTTCTTTGGCGGCAAAAAGGATAAGGGTCCTAAAGAATGAGTGAGGCGACGGCCATTGTCGCTCTAGTTTTTCTGGCGCTAGGCCTGCTCTGCGCGCTGCTCGTTTTGTGGCGCCAGCCGGGTGCCGCGAATTCCGCGGCCGCCATTCACCACGGCCCCGCGGCCCCACGCGTTTTTTCTTCCGCCGCCGGTCACTCGCGTGAATGTCCCACCGAAACCATCGAACACATCTTCGGTTCCCAAGATCTAGACTTCATCCGCTGCAAAAGCTCCCATCGCTTGCGCCGCGCCTTTGAGCGCGATCGCCGCCAGATCGCCCTTCACTGGGTCTGGGGCGTCTTCGATGAAACGCAGCAGATCATGTCGCATCATTTTCGATCCGTACGAAGCAGCCCTGATCTAAGCATCTCCCTGGAAGCCAAGCTCGTCGCCGAATTCCTGCTGCATCAATCCCTCTGTCTCGCACTCGCCGCAGCGCTGCGCCTCGCAGGACCGGACAACCTGGCCCGCTTGGCTGCCGCCGTTGGCAATGTTCGCCGGCAGGTGGGAGCGGCAGTCGAAAGTTTCCCCGGTGCCGTCCCCGAAGATCTCACCAAAAGCTCCGGATTGCAGTCGAATAGTTGAGGACCAGCTCCCAAGTGGCCGCCACCATGTTCAACGCTCTACGCCTCAGCACTGTGGAAGAAGCCTACGCAGATCTGCGCCACCGCACTCTTTCAAAAATCCAGGGTAACTTCGCACGCCTGATCTATCTGGCTTCCACGCGCGACTACAATTCGGCCCGCTATTTTCACTCCGGCCTAGCCGATCGTTTCTCCCCGGAAATAGCAGCAAAAGCTCTCGAACTCGCCCATCGCGAAGTTTTCCGCGAGCTGGTCTCCGCGTCCCTCGAAAATCTAGCCCACGAACTCGAGCTCTACATGCGCTCCACCCGCGAAAATCCCGCGGACTTCTTTCGCGCCTGGCAAGCAGTCGAGCCCTTCCGCGTGGTCGTGCCGGTAGACACCCATCCCACCAGTGCCGCCCTTTTCATCTCAAATGTTAGTTTCGCTTTGGAAGTGCTGCGGTCGAATCTGAAGTTGCCGCAGGATCATTAAGCCGCATCGCCACGGCCGTCACGCGCCCCACAATTTCCGCCTCGGCCCCATAAACAAATCGCCGCACCTTGCAATGCGACAACGGATGCGGCATCAGCAAAAGTTCCCGATCCTGAATCTCGCACCAAGAACAAGCATACCCATCCCGCAATTCCACGAAATAAATCGGCCGATCGTATTCCGTGCGCCAGGGCAAAGCCTGATATTTCCTCAGTTCCGTATCAATCTGCACAAACGACCCAGGCCGCAAGAGCGGATACATAGTCATATCCTGCAAGCCAATATATCCATACTTCCCATGGCGAATGTCCAGCCGCTGAATCAACGCAATCGGAACGTCTCCCCAAACTTCCACGATTCGCGAGAGCAGGTTGGTGTTGTCCACGTTAAATCCGCGGTCAAACTGGATGGGGAACGACACCGCTTTTTCCGGATCAGGATCTTCGATCGTCACCAGGTGGGTATTCGGCGAGCGCGCCGCAAGCTGCCTCTCCGGCAATTTCTGCAAGTCCACGCCAAAGAGCGCCAGCAAATCGATGAACTTAAACCGGTAGATGGTGCTAAGGCTATAGAGTTTGAAGATGCTGGGGACCGAACTGGAATTCTCAAGCTGCGAAAGCCACGGATTCGATATCGCAAATTCCGAGTTCCCCTCGGACTCCGCGATTTTCTGGCTCTCCTCCGCCACCTCGCGCACCGTAATGCCAAGCCGCAGGCGAATATCTCGAAGCTGCTCCCCCGGCTTTCTCGATCCTCCTGTTGCCATGCTTCCGATGGTATCCTGACCAGGTACAGTTCGCCAAGCCCGGCCATGTCCGGATTCGGGACAAGTGCCAAAATGGAACGAGCGGCCCCTCTCCACCATCTAATTGCTTAAGAGTGAATATGATCGGCGACGCCCAAGAACCCAAATCGCATCCAACCCGCAAATTATGGCTCTATTCCGCTCCCATACTCTTAATTCTCGTCGTCTACGTAGCCTGGATCATGCTCACAAGATGGCAAGAGAATAAACAGTTGGAAGATCGCGCCGCCGAACAAGCCCGCGCCAAAGAAAAGCTCGCCGCCCAGCAAACGGTAGAGTCCCTCGGCGGCGATCGCTTCGACATCCTAAGCTTCTACGTCAGCCCCGGCGCCATCCACAGAGGCGATTCCGCGCAACTCTGCTACGGAGTCTCCAACGCAAAAACCGTAGCGCTAGATCCGCCAGTAGCCGAAATGTGGCCCTCAGCAACCCGCTGCTTCGACATTAACCCCACAAAAACCACCAGCTACACGCTCACGGCAACAGACGCTCAAGGCAACAAGAAAACCGTATCAGTAGAGCTAAAAGTCCAGTAGCGCTGGCGTCCCCGCCGGCATCTTACGACCACAAAAGTAACCTACGAGCGCAAACACGGCCGGCGCAAAAAAGTGACTTAACCCCGGATTTACCTTTAGTGTTTCCGCCCGACCTCGCAAAAACCCCAAACCCGCAAGAAATCCAAAATTCCCACACCAATCCCGAACATAATAATGAACCGGAAAATCCCGCAAGACGATAAACGAAAGTCTAAATCCGTGCCGCCTACTGCTCCTTCGGCCGGTGCGGACTCTCGTTCAATTCATGATAAATGAAGTAACCGCCGACCCCAGCCGCAACGCCAGCAGCCGCATACAAAGTAATCAGAAGAAGTTTCTTCCGGTTGCGGACCGCAGGAATAGTCCCCGACCCGTTCCCGCCTTTCGATCCGCCACCCTGATCCTGCGCATCCACGATCTGCACGCGGATCGACTGCCCATCCGGGATTTCATGCGAATCACCGTCAATCGAAATATCAAACGGCCCGCGGAAGCTAGTCACCACCAGCTCATTCGCGCCAACAATCGTCACGCGCCCATGCGAGGCTTCACCAGAACGCGATCGCACCATAGCTCCGAGCGCACTCAATTCCACGATATCGCTAGCCCCAGAAGCAAATCCAGCAGTCCCGCGCACCAATTCCGCGCTAAGTCCACTAGAAGAAGGCTGCAAGCGCGAACTGCTAGCTGACATCAAATAATACTGCGCAGTGCCAGCTCGCAAACGAATCGACCCAGTCGATTCCGTATCAATCGTATCGCCGGGATAAACGGTCGCTCCCACAGCCGCCGCCGCGCTATCCAACCGCGCCGCCGACGACTGCGTCACCATCCCAAGCGGCTTCTCAGCAGCTCCAACCGCAGGTAAATTGGCCAACGTCCCAATCAAAATAGCAATCAAGCATGCGCGAGCAAACAAACGCACATCGCACCTCCAAGAGGGCCAAAAGTAATTTAAGCCCGACCCGGTACCCTGTCAATAACTCAATTCGCCTTTAGTTACCCCATCCCCGCGAATCGCTGAATTATCCGCCCGATTAAAACCAGCTTAAACCGCCGACTACTTCTCCGCCTTCCGCAAACTCTCCTCGCGAATCCCCCGAAACTCCGCCGTAGCCGTCCACTCCGGGATCCTCTCCGCCTCCGCCACGCGATACCCCACCAAAAAATAAAGCTGGCAATCCTCCGCCGCCCCACTCATGTCCCAGTCGCTCTTAATTACATCACTAGGCTTGTGATAATCCTCAGCCGTGTATTTCTTTCGCCGTTCAATCCCCCAACCGGCAGGCTTCCCCACAAAATCCACTCCCGGATCCGGATCAAAAGCCGGCACCCCCACCTTCGCAAAACTAAAATGATCCGACCGGTAATAAAATCCCTTCTCCGGCTCCGGATCAGAATCCACCCGCCGCCCCTGCTCCTTGGCCACAGCCGCCACCACATCATCCAGCGACGACTTCCCATTCCCCACCACAGTGATATCCCGAGTCTTCCCCCAAACATTAATCGCATCCATGTTGATATCAGCCGCCGTCGAAGCCACCGGATAGAGCGGATGCTCCGCGTAATAACGCGACCCCAGCAACCCCTGCTCCTCGCCCGTCACAGAAAGAAAAATCATCGTCCGCTTAGGCGCCACTTTCAATTCATGAAACGCCCGCGCAATTTCCAAAAGCGCTGCCGACCCCGAAGCATTGTCCACCGCCCCATGATAAATCTTGTCCCCATTCACCTCCGGCCCAATCCCAAAGTGATCCCAATGCGCCGTATAAATCACATACTGATTCTTCAATTTCGCATCGCTACCCGTAAGCTTCGCAATCACGTTATGCGAATCAATAGTCCGAATCTTGTTGTAAATCTCAATCGAAGCGGTCATCCCCAAAGCCACCGGCTGAAAATCAATGCGCGCCGCCTTCGCCTTCAAATCCGCAAAATCCTGTCCAGCCGCGCGGAACAGCGATTCCGCCTCCTCGTGCGTGATCCAGCTCTCTACCGCGACGCGATTCATATTCTTATCCGCCGAAGCCAAATCAAATTGCTCCGCGCTCCAGCTATTCCTCACCACTTCCCAAGGATACCCAGCCCTCTCCGTCTCATGAACGATGATGCAACCCGCCGCCCCCAATTCCGCCGCCTTCTCAAATTTGTAAGTCCACCGCCCGTAGTAAGTCATCGCCTTGCCGCCAAACATTCTTTCATCCGGCACCGGCGGATCATTGATCAGTACCACGATCTCTTTTCCGCGCACGTCCATTCCCTTGAAGTCGTCCCATTTATATTCAGGCGCCTGCACGCCATAGCCAACGAAAACCATCTCCGCTTTATCGAGCTGCGAAGAATTCACCATCCGCTTGGTCCATGCCACGAAATCCTTCTGAAACAAGGCTTGAAGCACGGCCCCATGCCCCGCAAAGGTAAATTCCATAGAAGCGTCAGGCCGAATCCCCACGAGCGGCACCTTCTGCAAATAAGTCCCATCAGGATTCCCAGCCTCTAAACCCGCCGCGCGAAACTGCTTCTCCATATAAGCAATACTCAAATCTTCGCCTTTAGTCCCAGGTCCGCGCCCCTCAAACTCATCGGAAGAAAGCACCTTGATATGCGTAAGAATCCGCGCCCCATCAATAGAAGCCGCCGCATCACCCACACCCTGCGCGAACAGTGCCCCACCAATCCCAGCAATCACCGCCGCGCAAACAATTATTAATTTTCGACCAACTCCGAAATCAAATCTCATTCGTATCCCCCCGTCCAAGTTCCAACGAGCCGCATTGTAACCCACGTCCCGTAGGGGAGGGTGCTTTAGCCCTCCCGCCTTTCGGCCAGCCTTGAGTCGCCGCCGTATCGACCCTCCGCGCTAACGTTCCCCACTCCAATCCATCTAACAAAAAACCAGGAGCCCAAACATGTCCGGCCTCACGAAAATTCTCTACCTCTCGATAGCGCTGACATTCATCACAACACCAATCTCCGCCCAACAAGCCCCAACCCAATCCGCAGCCGACGAACTCTTCAATCACAACGACTGGCAAAAAGCCGCCCAAGCCTACCAACAACTAACCACCACCGATCCAAGAAACGCCGCAGCTTGGCAAAATCTTGGCGAGTCGCTACTCCAACTAAAAAATTACCCAGAATCCATTCAAGCCTTCCAAAAAGCCGCGGCTCTAAATTTCCACCCCTTTGTAAATCAAATTAACCAAGCCCGAGCCTACGCCGAAAAAGGCAATCGCGAAGAAGCCATGAACCTCCTAAAACAGATCGCAGCCACCAGCCAAGCAGGCCGGGCCCGCCCGTTCATCCTAGGCAGCGCCGAGTTCGCCCGTTATAAAGACGACCCCGATTACAAAGCAATCCTCGAAGCCGTCGCCCCCTGCAAATCCCCCGAATACCATCAATTCGATTTCTGGATAGGCGATTGGGAAGTCCAAGATCCGCAAGGCAACGTAGTCGGCCACAACGCAGTAACCGCAGAACAAGACGGTTGCCTAATCATCGAACATTGGACCGCCACAGGCGGCGCCCAAACCGGAACCAGCTTCAACTACTACGACATCCGCGACAAAAAATGGCATCAACTCTATCTAGATAATTCCGGAAACGCCGGCGCCTTCCCGGCAATGTCCGGCAATCTAATAGCAGATAAGATGGTCCTGGTAACAAACGATCCAAACGCCCCACCCTCAAAATGGACGTGGTACACCGTCTCCCCGAACCACGTAAGACAAATGGCCGAACAATCCACAGACAATCAAAAGACCTGGCAAATAACTTGGGATTCCGTCTACGTAAAAAAGACAACCGAAGCGATCCACTAGAAATCTGTTTGCCTTTGATTTTAGTTCAGGGAGCCCCATGCGCGCTCTTGGGCGCGGGACTTTTGACTTTTTCTTACGTCGTCATTCCGAGCCGCCGTCTGGCGAGGAATCTCTCCTCGATTTTCTCCGCCTCTGAAATCTGAAATTTCAAATTTGAAATCTCGTCGCCGTCGACTTTGGGTCCGGATGCCTCACGCGCTGCCCTCGCACGTGGGGCCTTTGACTTTTCCGGCCGTCGCACTTCACCGTAGCGCCGGCAGCCTGCCGGCGCTCTTGACTTTGCCTTCTCAAACGCCAAAAAACTCCCAACTGCAGCAGCAGGTGCCTCGCCGCAGTCCGTCATAAACGCCCAAGTACCATTGACTAATGATAACTCCAACGATACCCTGTCTCCGCAAGTCAGCAGTCCAAGACGCGGGGCAGGCCCTCCAAAGCCGGCCGTAAAACGCGCCTCAAAACTGAATCTCTAGGGGCTTTAATCCAATGCCTGGTCCAAACGCCAGCAGCGTAAGCTATTCCATAAAACCAAATAGAAGCCCGCATCCGCGTACAAGAGCCCGCAAAAAGGCCCACAGCAAAGCAAAAAACACGCTTCAGCGTACCCCCGGATTTGTAGCGCTTAGAAACAACCCCGATCCTTTGTTTTGTTCAAGTTACATGCGGTTTTTAATCTCACCATGTAGCGATTAAAATAGATTGCCAAGCGAATGAAAATCGAACAACTGGAAGTCATTCACAACTCGAAACTGCTAGAATCCAACGGCGCCCCCAAGGAGGCCCGGATGGTCCACAAACACGTCTTCCACAACGATCGCCTACAACCCATCGACCAGGTCCGCCTCTCCCCAGGACAAGCGGGCCTGCTGAGCGGCTGGGGCCTATTCACCACCCTGCGCATAGCCGGCGGCGTCCCCTTCGAATACCAGCGACACTGGAAACGCCTAGAAAAAGACGCCTCCCGCACCCACTGCCCCTTCCCCTTCGACTCCCAAAAAGTCCGCAACCAACTCTACGAAGTCCTGCAAGCCAATAAAGTCGAAGAAGGCTCCGCCAGAATTTACGTTATCTACAATCAGCCGGGCTTTTGGGCCAGCGAAGAAAAATTCCCGCCGGCCGACTTGATCATTTATTCAGCGGGCCTGCCGGCCCACAAAGAGCCGGCCCGCCTAAATCTGCGCGAGCAGGGCCGCCACGCCGCTTCTCCGCTTGCTGGCGTGAAAGTAACTTCGTGGCTTAACAACGTCTGGAATATCTACGAGGCCCAACAAGCCGGTTACGACGAGGTGGTTCTGCTAAATGAGCGAGGCGAAGTGGCCGAATGCACTGCGGCAAATATTTTCGCCGTGCGAAATGGCCAAGTCGAAACGCCGCCGCTAAATTCCGGGTGCCTCGAAGGAATCACCCGCTCAGTACTGCTAGAGATCGGCAAAGATGCAGGAGTAAAAGTAGAAGAAAAAATGCTGAAGCCAGAAGATTTATACGCAGCCGAAGAAGTCTTCATCTCTTCAACAAATCGCAGCCTGCTAGGCGTAGGCGAAATCGCAGGTCACAAATTCGCAGCCCCAGGCCCAATAACAACAAAGCTAGGCCAAGTCTTCACAAACTACATTTCCGATTACGTAGCAAAGCATTCCGGCGACGCCATACAAGCCGGAGCCAAGTAGCACAGCCACTCTCGGCTGTGTCGAATTTTGGTAAGTGAAGAGGTGCAACTCGAAAGCCTGCAAAAAGACACAGCCAAGAGTGGCTGTGCTACAAAGTCGCTATGCAGCCTAGTGAACCATCAACCCGGCAATCGCAATGGCAACGCCGCAAGCGCCCATGATCAATCCAATCCCCCAAAAAACCTGCTTGCGAGTAAGGAGGGTAATCGAACAAATCACCAACGCAGCCTCCAGCAAAACTTCGGCCAAGTCAAACCGGTCCACGCGCTTCTGAAGCATGGCCACTTCGTCCTCGGTCTTCTTAGCCTCCACCTGCGCGTCGTTCTGCTGATCTTTGTACTTCTCAATCTCTTTCTCGTACTTGGCTTTCACCGCCTCGACCTGCGGCGAATTCTGCAAAGAGAAAACGCCGATCTCGTCGATAAAAAGTTCGTAGCTGCGACGGCGAATGTCCTTAGCCTGATAATAGGCCCACTGATCGGTAGCCTTGGTCTGAGCAAGAAGCTGCTCGGTGGCTGAGCGATGTCCCATCAGCGACGCGGCGGCCACAATCACGGCCAAAATCGCCATGGTGATGGTCACGCGTGCAAGCGCCGAGTCGTGCTCGGCATGCTCTGCACGCTCAGCTAGTTCATGAGGTTCTTCGGGCATCGAGGATCTCCTGGCCATAGTTTAGGGAGCCAATAGGCTGCGCGGCGAAGGATAGCAAAAAATCGCCGCCGCGTGCACGATGCCCGAAAGTTTCTGTAGCCGGGAGATGTGCGCTAAGCTTTCAAAGGCCTGTTGCGAATGGCCAATGTAACGGAGGAACAAGTAATGTCCGATCTGGCAAACAAAACGTGCGTCCCATGCCGCGGAGGCGTCCCGCCGCTAGCGGGCGAGGAACTAGCAAAGCTCGCGCGCGAAGTCCCCAAATGGAAAGTAGTAGACGGGCATCACATCACGCGCAATTTCACGTTCCCAGATTTCGCCCAAGCCCTAGCCTTCGTCAACAAAGTAGGCGCCATTGCCGAAGAACAAGGCCATCACCCAGACATTTTCCTGACCTGGGGCAAAGCCGACATCACCACCTGGACGCACAAAATCAACGGCCTAACGGAGAGCGATTTCATCCTAGCCGCAAAGATCGACCGCCTGTAGATCCGCAGACCGTGTCCGGTGGCGCAACGAAAAATCCCGCAAGCGGACAGCAGCAGCAGAAGCTAAGGGTCAGCAAGCTCGCTAAGCTCTGATTTTTCAAAGGATTCGAGGGGGCGCCGCATTGGCGCTCGCCCTGCTCCACTATAACGTGGCGCGATATAGTATGCCGCCAGGCGATATAGTCACCGGATGGTGGCTCGGGAGGATGCGTGAGTTCGAAAGACAGAGATCGCGAGCCGCAAGCTCCGCTCACTCCGGCAATGTTCCACATTCTGCTGGCGCTGGCCGACGGCGAAAAGCACGGCTATGCGATTTTGAAGGAGGTCGCCGATCGCACTGGCGGCAAAGTGCAGCTCAGCGCCGGGACGCTCTACGGAATCATCAAGCGCCTCGACGAGTCCGGCTGGATCCTCGAAAAATCGCAGCGCCCCGACATCGGCTTCGACGATGAGCGCCGCCGCTACTACCAACTCACCGAAACCGGACGCCGCGTCGCCATGGCGGAAGCGTCGCGATTGCAAGAAATGGTCGACATGGCGCGCGCGAAGCGGCTGGTCCGCAAACCGCGATTGGCATAGGAGACGCAAATGCCGGATGACAGGCCCAGAATCTCCGATCGCATCTTCCGCATGGCTCTAGCCGTGCTGCCTTCCGATTTTCGCGGCAATTACGCGAACGAGATGCACCGAGTGTTCCGCGAGCAGCAGCGCGAAGCCGGTGAAAGAGATGGCTTCGCCGGATTGATAAAACTTTGGTGGGAGACACTAACCGGATTGCTGACCACCGGCCCCCGCGAACATTGGGAAATCCTAAAGCAGGACGTTTTCTACGCGCTACGAATGATGCGCAAGAACTTCGGATTCACGATCGTCGCTGTGCTCACGCTCGCTCTTGGCATCGGAGCAAACACCGCAATTTTCAGCGTGGTGAACGCGGTTCTGCTCAGCCCGCTGCCGTATCCGAAAGGCAGGGAGCTGGTCATCCTGAGGCAACAAGCGCAAAAGCAGGGAGTGGACAATCTCGCGTTCTCGGTGAAGGAAATCGAGGACTATCGCGCACAGAATGGAACTTTCTCTGGCGTAGCGGAATACCACTCGATGACCTTCACGCTGCTCGGGCGCGACGAGCCGCTGCGCGTGCAGACCGGGGTGGTTTCTGCGAATTATTTCGACCTCTTCGGTATCAAGCCGATCCAAGGCCGCACGTTCCGCGAAGACGATGACAAACTCGGAGCACCCGCCGTTCTGCTCGTGAGTTACGAGTTCTGGAAAAATAGTCTGGACGGCGATCCCAACATCGTCGGCAAAACTTTCCGCATGAACGACCGTGTCCACACAGTAGTCGGCGTGCTTCCGCCCGTGCCGCAATACCCGGTTGAAAATGACGTCTACATGCCGACGGTGGCGTGCCCCTTCCGCGGATCGAAAGCGATGATGGAAGGCCGCGATCACCGCATGATGAATGTTTTTGCGCGCATGAAAGACAGCGTGAAGCTGGGCGCCGCAGGCGCCGACGTCGAAACCATCGCCGGCCGCCTGATGCAGGACTATCCCAAGTTTTATCCCGCATCGATGGGCTATCGAACGATCACGGTTCCCTTAAAGGGCGAGTTAATAAAAGACGCGCGCCCGACGCTGCTGATTTTGCTCGGCGCGACGGGATTCGTATTGCTGATCGCCTGCGCCAATGTCGCCAATCTGACGCTGGCGCGCATGACGCAGAGGGAACGCGAACTGGCGGTGCGTTCCGCGCTCGGAGCGGGCCGCAGCCGCCTGCTGCGGCAACTGCTTACCGAAAGCGTGCTCATCGCGGCGCTGGGAGCAGGACTGGGTTTGCTTTTCGCGTCCGGCGGAATGGATTTGTTGCAGGGATTCGCCGCGCGATTCACGCCGCGCGCCCGGGAAATTCGGATTGATTACGTGGTGCTGCTTTTCACGTTCATAGTCGCCGCAGGCACCAGCATAGTATTCGGATCGCTCGCGGCTTTTCTTTCGCGCGAGAGCCTCGCGGCGGGGTTGAAAGAAGGGACCGGTGGCGCCTCGGCCAGCCGCCGGCGCCATCGAGTGCGCAGCCTGCTGATCGTCTCGCAAATCGCGCTCTCGTTTCTGTTGCTCACCGGCGCCGGTCTCATGCTTCGGAGCTTCGTGAAATTGCAGCGCGTCGATCCAGGATTCGTGCCGCAGCACATTCTGGCGATGAAGGTGTCGCCAAACTTCACGAAGTATACGAAAAACGATCAATACCGCGCGCTCAGCAACCGCATGCTGGAAAGTGCGAAGATGCGGCCCGGAGTAATGTCCGTGGCCATCTCATCGAGTTTTCCGTTCGATCCGGATTCTGTGGTCTTCGGGCTGGGCATCAATCCGTACTTGATCGAGGGGCGTCCGCTGAAAGATGGGGAAGCGCAGCCAACTTCAGCGGCCCGAGTCGCCAGCGCCGATTATTTCAAACTGCTGGGAATTCCAATTCTCGAAGGCCGCAGCTTTACCGAAGCCGACACCAAAGACGCGCAGCAAGTCGCCATCGTGAATCAGGCACTGGTGCGGCATCACTGGGCTGGCGAGGATCCGATTGGCCACCGGATTTCATTCGACGATGGAAAAACCTGGCAAACGATCGTCGGCGTCGTCGGCGACACGAAAGAATTGGCGCTGAACCAACCGGCCGACGAACAGGTCTATGTGCCCGTCGACCAATATCCGCAGATCGGCAGTTTGCTGGTGCGCACGATGGGCGATCCGATGAGCGTGGCGCGCGATATCCGACAGAGCGTCTACGACGTCGATCCCGACACTGCCCTGACGCATATGCAAAGTCTCGAGGCGGCGCGCAGCGCGACGCTTACATCGCCGCGCTTGACCACCGATCTGCTCGCTGTGTTCGCAGGACTAGCGTTGGTGATGGCCGCGACGGGCATCGGCGGAATCATGGCGCTGACGGTGAGCCAGCGCCTTCGCGAAATCGGCATTCGCATGGCCATGGGCGCAAAGCCTCGCGATATTTTGCGCATGGTGCTGCGACAGGGGCTCGGACTTGGTTTGACTGGAATTGTAGTGGGGCTGCTCGCGGCAATCGGACTTACGCGGCTGCTGCAAACTTTGCTATTCGAAATTTCGCCAACCGATCCAATTACGCTTGGCGCTGTGGGATTGGTGCTTGTGTCCGCGGCGGTGATCTCGTGTCTCATTCCCGCTCGCCGCGCGGCGAAAACCGATCCGCTCGCAGCTTTGCGATTCGAATGAAGCAGCCGCAAAGGACATCGCGGCCAAAGGAAGTGAAAGCATGAAAAATAAATCGGGGTTCACGAACGCTGCTCTAATGGCCTGCGCATGCGCGTTGTTTCTCGCGCCCGCGATAAGCGCGCAAACGGGTGAAACAAAGACCGGCGGCGAATATTTCGTAACGACCCAATGGGTTGCGGATCATCTCAAGGATTCCTCGCTGGTACTACTCGCCGTGGGAGAAAAAAGCGACTATGACCACGGGCACATCCCCGGCGCGCGCTATCTGGACTATGAAAAGATCTCGACTCCGCACGGGAGCGGACTGATGCTCGAGATTCCGCCCGTCGAGCAGCTCGTGAAAGTATTCGAAGACGTCGGGGTGGGCGACTCATCGCACGTCGTCGTATATTTCAACAGCGAATGGATCACGCCAACCGCGCGCGTTTACCTGACGCTCGACTATCTCGGGCTTCGCGGCCGCGTTTCGTATCTCGACGGAGGGATGCAGGCGTGGCGCAAAGAAGGACGGCCGGTTTCCAGCGAAGAGCCGAAGTTTGCGAAAGGTAAGCTGACGGCGCATCCACGAAGCGACGTGATCGCCAAGATCGATACGGTGCAACAGGATTTGCACAAGCCGGGCGTCGCCATCGTCGATGTTCGCGAGGCGAAATGCTACGGGCCCCCGTCAGGCTGCTATGGCCAGCGCGAGGGACACATCCCGGGTGCACTGAACATCCCGTTTGAAGTATTGGTCGGCGACGATTACAAGCTCAAAAGCTCTGACGAGCTGCGAAAAATCTTTCAAGCCGCCGGCGTAAAACCGGGAGACGAAATCATCGCCTACTGCCACATCGGCCAAAGAGCCAGCCTGGTCTACATAGTCTCGCGATTCCTCGGCCATGACGCGCGTCTTTACGATGGCTCGTTCGAAGAATGGGGCAGCCGCAGCGATCTACCGCTCGAAAAATCCACGGCAGCGGGAAATCAGTAATCGGCAAAGTAGCGGGCCGTCTCTGCCGGCATCCGACGTCCAGAAGCGACGCGACATCTCGAAAATTTGGACGGCGCAAGGTTGCGACCAAGTCCCTTCCGCGGCGAGGCGAGACCGCGCGGGTCTTGAGCTCTTGGCAAGATTTGTAGTCGTAAGATGCCGGCAGAGACGCCGGCGCTACTTGGGCCGCCGGTAATTCTCCGCGCGAATCTTCCTCATGTTACGATTCTTTGCTCGTATTTAGTCCCGCCCTTGCAGGAGCTTCTGGGTGAATTTTCTTCGCGAAGAACTGCGGCCAATGCTGCGGCTCGCCGGACCAATCGTGCTCGCCGAGCTCGGCTGGATGGGGATGCCCATCGTCGACACGATGATGGTCGGGCGGCTGCCCTACAGCGCCGACGCGATCGGCGCGGTCAGTCTGGGCAGCATTTTGTTTTATGCGATCGGAATTTTCGGCACGGGCTTAATGCTCGGACTCGATACTCTCGTGTCGCACGCCTTCGGTGCCGGCGACGTCGCGGACTGCCATCATTCACTGATCAACAGCATTTATCTGAGTATCGTCGCGACGCCCTTGCTGATGGGCCTGGTGTGGTGGTTCAGCGTTTATCTGCATCGCTTCGGCGTCGCGCCCGATGTGCTGCAGTATGCGGTTCCCTATCTGCTCGCATTGAATTGGAGCATGTTCCCGCTGTTTCTCTACTTCGCACTGCGCCGCTATTTGCAGGGCATGAATCGCGTGGCGCCGGTAATGTTCGCGCTGATCAGCGCGAACGTGGTGAATTTGATCGGTAACTGGGCGCTGATTTACGGGCACCTCGGATTTCGCGCCATGGGGCCGGTCGGCTCCGGCTGGGCCACGTGCGTTTCGCGAATCTACATGTCGGCGGTGCTGCTGATATCGATTTATTTTTACGAGCGCCGCTATCGAACTGGCTTGCACGCCGTCGAATTGCGACCGGATTTCGCGCGCGTCTGGCGGCTGGTGAAACTGGGAGTTCCGGCAGCAGCGCAAATGACGGTGGAGGTTGGGGTTTTCGCGGTGGCGACATCGCTGATCGGACGGCTCGGCGCCGTGCCACTCGCGGGACATCAAATTGCGTTGAACACCGTCAGCATTACCTACATGGTGCCACTCGGAATTTCTTCGGCAGCGGCGGTGCGCGTGGGACAAGCGCTTGGGCGAAGAGATCCGGCGGGGGCGAGGCATGCGGGATGGACCGGCGTTGTGCTCGGCGCGAGTTTCATGGGATGCATGGCGGTGGTGTTCTGGACCGTGCCGCGATTCATCGCGCGAATATTCACGCCCGATCTCGGGATTATCGCGACGGCATCGAGCCTGCTTTTCATCGCGGCGTTCTTCCAACTGTTCGACGGGATTCAGAGCACGATAACCGGCGCGCTGCGCGGCACCGGCGATACACGCACGCCGTTTCTTTGCCACCTCGTCGCTTACTGGGCAGTTGGCCTGCCGTTGGGCTATCACTTGTGCTTTGCGGTTGGATGGGGCGCAGCAGGGTTGTGGATTGGCTTGAGCGTCGCACTGATAATGATTGGGATTGCGCTGCTATTTTTCTGGCGCAGGAAAGTGCAATCGTTTTCGTCGATGTTTGCTTAAGCTACAATCATCGCCGGATGAACTTTCGTGCCGGTGACCGCGCTGGAATCGCGAGGCCATAGCGAATGCCCGAAAATGCAGATTCGCGCTGCATGGAACGCGCCATTGAACTTTCGCTCGAGAATGTTCGCGCGGGCCGCGGCGGACCATTCGCAGCGGTGGTGGCGAAGAACGGCGAAATTATTGCCGAAGCCGCGAATTGCGTTACGGCTACGAACGATCCCACGGCTCATGCCGAAATCGTCGCGATTCGCGAAGCTTGCCATAAACTCGGATACTTTGAACTTACTGGTTGCGATCTCTATACCAGTTGCGAACCTTGCCCGATGTGCCTCGGGGCGATTTACTGGGCGAGGCCGGCGCGAGTTTTCTACGCCAACACCGCGGCCGACGCAGCGGCCATCGGCTTCGATGATGCATTCATTTATTCCGAGATCAAGCGCCCGCTCGCCGATCGAACAATTCCGATGATCCCGCTCCTGCGCGAAAAAGCGCTGGCCGCATTTCGCGAGTGGCAGGCGAAGACGGACAAGGCACCCTACTGAGGCCTCGCGATGACAAATCCCAGCATCGGCCGCTCGATTCCCCGCAAAGAAGGCCGCGAGAAAGTGACCGGGCGCGCGCGCTACGTGGACGACATGACGCTGCCGGGGATGCTTTTTGGCGCGACGGTGCGCAGCCCGATTGCTCGCGGGCGATTGCGCGGAATTCGCTTTGGCGAAGGGCTCCCCTGGAATGAGCTAACGACCGTCACCGCGAAAGACATCCCCGGCAAGAATTCCATCGTGCTGCTCGAAGACGATCAGCCCTGCCTGGCCGCCGAGCTCGTGAACCACGCTGAAGAAGCGGTAGTCCTGCTGGCGCATCGCGACAAATATTTGATTGAGGAAGCTCGCCGCGCCGTTCAACTCGAAATCGAACGGCTGCCCGCTATTTTTTCAATTGACGACTCGTTGGCATGCAAAGAGATTATTTGGCGCGCGGACAATGTATTCAAATCGCTGCGAGTGGATAAGGGTGATGTCGACGCGGCGTTGGCAGAGGCCGAGTTTGTTGTCGAAGGCGAATACGAAACCGGGGCTCAGGAACAGCTATACATCGAGCCGCAGGGAATGATTGCGGAGGCCAACGGGCGCGATGGCGTGACCGTTTGGGGATCCCTGCAGTGTCCTTATTACGTTCACAAGGCGCTGGCGGCGCTTTTTGCGTTGCCGGCTGAAAAGATTCGCGTGGTGCAGATGGAAACCGGCGGCGGTTTCGGCGGCAAGGAAGAATATCCGTCGATGATCGCGGCGCATGCCGCGCTGCTGGCCTGGAAATCCGGGCGGCCGGTGAAGATGATTTACGACCGCGCGGAGGACATGGCGGCGACCACAAAACGCCACCCTTCGCGCACGCGCCACCGCACCGGCGTGACGCGCGACGGAAAAATCGTGGCGATGGACATTGATTTCACGCTTGATGGCGGCGCTTATATGACGCTGTCACCGGTGGTACTGTCGCGCGGAACGATTCATGCCGCCGGGCCATACGATTGCGCGAACGTGCGCATTCGCAGCCGCGCGGTGGCGACGAATTTTCCGCCGCATGGAGCGTTTCGCGGCTTTGGCGCACCTCAGAGTGTGTTTGCGCTGGAGCGGCATCTCGATCAAGTGGCGAAGGTTGTTGGATTGGCACCCGATGAGTTGCGGCGCCGGAATTTCGTTCGCGAGGGTCAGACTTTGGCGGTCGGCCAAGTCGTTCACGAGAAAATTGATATGAACGAATTGATGGAGCGGGCTTTCGAGTTGAGCGGCTATCGTGCGAAGCGCGAGCGTCTCGCACGCGAGAACCCCGGCAGCACGATCAAGCGCGGAATTGGTTTTGCTTCTTTTCTTCACGGTGCTGGATTCACTGGCTCGGGTGAGGATTACTTGGCGTCGGTGGCGGAAGTTGAGGCGACGAGCGAGGGCAAGATTCGCGTCTGCGCGGCCAGTACGGAAATGGGCCAGGGCACGAACACGATTTTTTCGCAGATCGCGGCGGATGCGCTTGGTCTCGAATGCTCGAGCGTTGAAGTTGTGCAGCCGGACACCGCGCACGTGCCAAACAGCGGCCCAACGGTCGCCTCGCGCACTTGCATGATCGTAGGAAAGTTGGTTGAGTCAGCGGCGCTCGGCGTGAAGCAATCGCTCCTGCAGAATGGTTTCTTGCGCGAGGAAGATGGCCACGACGCCTTCGCGGGAGCGTGCCGTCTGTACATCGAAAAATTCGGTCCGCTGCGAGCATCGAGCCGCTATTCGCCGTCGCCGGAAATTCATTGGGACGATGCGCACTATCGCGGCGACGCTTACGGCGCTTACGGGTGGGGCGTTTATGTCGCTGAAGTTTCTGTCGACACGCTCACGGGCGAAACGCGCGTGGAGGATTTTGTGGCCGCGCAAGAAGTCGGCCGAGTGATCAATCCGGTACTCGCCGCCGGGCAAATTGAAGGCGGAGTCGCACAAGGAGTCGGTTTCGCGCTTTACGAGAATGTTGTCTGGCGCGACGGGCGCATGATCAACAATCAAATGACGAATTACATCATGCCCACTTCGATGGATGTGCCCCCGATTCGCGTCTACTTCGAGGAATTGCCGTACGCGCGCGGCCCGGCGGGCGCAAAAGGAATCGGCGAGTTGCCGCTCGATGGCACCGCGCCCGCGATCATCAATGCCGTCGAAAACGCTACGGGCATCGTGGTTCGCCGCGTGCCGCTTACGCCTGAAATTCTGCTGGATGCGCTCGATGCCGCGCGCGAAAAGGTCCATGCCTGAAAAGGTCAGCGTTCAGTGCCGCGTAAACGGGCACGATGCGACGCTCCTCGATTTTCCAATGGCGCGTCTGCTTGACGCGCTGCGCGAGCAACTCAGCCTCACTGGGATCAAAGAAGGCTGCGGCGAAGGCGAGTGCGGCGCGTGCAGCATTGAGATGGATGGGCGTCTGGTGAACAGTTGCCTCGTGCCTGTCGCGCAAGCCGAGGGCGCGACCATTCGCACGATTGAGGGCGTCGCGGATGGCGAGCAACTGCACGAAGTACAGCAGGCGATCATCACCCACGGCGGCGCGCAATGCGGCATCTGCACTCCGGGAATGATACTCGCAGCGGTGAATCTGCTCGAGCACAATGGACGTCCGACAGAAGCGGAAGTGCGCGTCGCGCTTGCGGGAAATCTTTGCCGCTGCACCGGTTATACGAAAATCTTTGAGTCGGTGTTAGCCGCGGTAACTGTGGCAGAGGCGCGCGATTGAGATCTTCGGTCGCATCCTTCGATTTGCGGACGCCGCACGATCTCCCTTCGGTGCTGGAACTTCTGGCGCGGGAACCCGGTGAATGGCGGCCATTCGCTGGGGGCACGGACCTGATGGTTTTGCTTGAAGCCGGCAAACTCGCCCATCGGCGCTATCTGAATATTTGGAATTGCCGCGAGCTTAGGAATATTTCCGCGAGCGACTCCGAAATGAAGATCGGCGCGCTTGCGACTTATACCGATGTGAAGGGGCATGCAATTCTGCAACGCGAATTCGAATTACTCTGCCGGGCCGCCGAAGAGACTGGCGGTATCGCCACGCAAAATCGCGGCACGCTTGGTGGGAATATTGCGAACGCGTCGCCCGCCGCCGATTCCCCGCCTGCGCTGCTGGTTTACGATGCTGAACTCGAATTGATTTCGGCTGGGGGGACGCGCCGAGTGTTGTACGCCGATTTTCACACCGGCTACAAAAAGATGAATCTGAGGCCCGACGAGTTGATCGCCCGGATTATTTTGCCGCGTGGCCGTGGCGGCTGGAAAACGTACTATCGCAAAGTGGGCACGCGCCGCGCTCAGGCTATTTCGAAAGTGTGTCTGGCCGCAGCGGCGAAAACGGAAAATGGCGCGATCGCAGACATTCGCATTGCACTTGGCAGCGTCGCACCGTGTGTAATGCGCGCGACAAAAACCGAGAACAGCCTCCGCGGCAAGCGCCTCGATGCCGCGGCGATCGACGATGCGCGCGCAACGCTCGCCGCCGAAATCACACCAATTGACGACATGCGTTCGACGGCGCGATACCGCTCGCGGATCGCCCAGAATTTGCTGCAAGAATTTCTGCAAAGCTGCGCCACAACATGAGCGCGCTCGATCTCATCGTTCGAGGCAATCGAGTTCTTGCGGGAGATTCCGCCGAGCCGTCCGCCGCCGCGATTCATATTCAGCACGGCGTAATTACTACCGTCACTCCGTACGACCAAACTTCGAACGCTCCGTCGATCTACGAAGCCGGCGACGATCTGGTGATGCCGGGAATCGTGGACACGCACGTGCATATCAATGAACCCGGCCGCGCGGATTGGGAAGGATTCACGAGCGCGACTCATGCCGCAGCAGCAGGAGGCATCACCACGTTGATCGAGATGCCGCTCAACAGTATTCCCGCTACGACGACAACCGCTGCTTTTCGCGAAAAACTCGCCGCTACCGCAGGAAAACTTTGGGTGGATACCGGATTCTGGGGCGGCGTGGTCCCCGGAAACTTGCAGGAACTTGGCTCGCTCTGGCGAGAAGGCGTATTCGGATTCAAATGTTTCCTGGTGCCAAGCGGCGTCGAAGAATTTCAGCAGGTGAGCGAGGACGATCTGCTCGCAGCGATGCCAGTGCTCGCTGGGCTCGGAGCTCCGCTGCTCGCGCACTCCGAAGATCCCGCAATCATCGAGTCCGCCAGCAAGGCAGCCGCTAAATTGCCGGCAAATAAATATTTCTCATGGCTCGCATCGCGACCGGCCGAAGCCGAATGCAAAGCCATCGAGCTTCTAGCAAGGCTCGCGGCCACCACGAAAGTTCGCATCCATATCGTGCACGTATCATCCGCAGCCGCGCTCGAAGTAATTCGCAAAGCCAAGGCCGCGGGCATATTGATCACCGCCGAAACTTGCCCGCACTATCTAACGTTTGCCGCGCAAGAAATTTCCGACGGGGCCACAGGATTCAAATGCGCGCCACCGATTCGCGAGCCAGAAAATCGCGACCATCTATGGAGAGCGCTGGGTGACGGCACGCTGGATTTCATCGCTAGCGATCATTCGCCCTGCCCGCCGGAAATGAAGCGCACGGACTCCGGCGATTTTTTCGCGGCGTGGGGCGGGATCGCCTCGTTGGAACTCGCTCTGCCAGCCGTGTGGACTTCGGCGCGCTCGCACGGCTATCCTGTGGGCCGTCTCGCGGAGTGGTTGTGCCGCGGGCCCGCGCGGCTCGCAGGCGTTGCGAAGCGAAAAGGCACGATCGCGGAAGGGCGCGATGCCGACCTTGTGATCTGGGATCCGGAAGCGGCATTCCGCGTGGAGCCCGAACGATTGCATCAACGCCACAAGTTGACTCCATACGCTGGCCGCGATCTGCAAGGCGTGGTCACGGCAACTTTTCTGCGCGGACGCAAGATTTACGAGCGCGGAGAATTTCCGGCGGGCCCGATTGGCATGATTCTGAAGCGGACTGAGGCATGAGCGAATTTCAAAAGCTTCCCAATCTCGCCTCCGAGCGGCTCGGGGCTCGAGTGATCGCGGCGAACGACGACTTTTTTGCGCCCAAAGAAAATCTTTTGAAGGACTCGAAGCCAATATTTATCGAGGACAAATATACAGACCGCGGCAAATGGATGGACGGCTGGGAAAGCCGCCGCCGCCGCACGCCAGGCTACGATTGGTGCCTGGTGCGGCTGGGCCTGCCGGGCAAAATTCGCGGAGTGATCGTCGATACCAGCTATTTTCGTGGAAATTATCCCGAGCAATGCTCGCTCGAAGCCTGCGCGATACCCCTGGAGGCCGGGCGAAAACTCGAGCTCGCCGCACTCACTGCTCCTTCTACGAAGTGGTACGAGCTGATTTCTCAATCCGATCTCAAAGGCGATTTTCAAAACGAATTCGAGATTCGAGGCGAGCACCGCTTCACTCACGTGCGCCTGAAGATTTTCCCGGACGGCGGGGTGGCGCGTTTGCGCATTCATGGCGACGTGCTGCCCGCGCCCGCACGGGCAACCGAGAGTGCCCGTGAAATGGATTTGGCGGAAATCCAAAATGGCGGCCGAGTGCTTGCAGCCAGCGACGAATTTTACAGTGCGCCGCTTAATTTATTGATGCCGGGCCGCAGCAAAGGCATGCACGACGGATGGGAAACGCGTCGACGCCGCGGCCCGGGCTACGATTGGGTCATCATCAGGCTCGGCTTGCCGGGCTCGGTCCATCGAGTCGAAGTGGACACTTCGCACTTCAAAGGAAATTTTCCCGATAGCTGTTCGATCGACGCAATTTCTCTCGCAAGCGGCGCTGACCCCGACGCGAGCACGACCTGGCGGGCCCTCCTTCCGCAATCCAAGCTTCGCGCCAACGCATTGCATTCGTTCAAGAAAGAAATCATTGGCGCTGGGCCCGTTTCGCACATTCGCTTCAATATCTATCCGGACGGCGGCGTAAGCCGCTTGCGCATTTGGGCCAAGCCCGAGGTTGGATCGCGAAACTCAGGCGTTGATTGGTTTAATTTCCTGCCGGAAAAGAAAGCCGCGGCGGCACTTCTCGATTGCTGCGGCTCTGAGGAATGGGTACGCCGCATGTTGGCGAGCCGCCCGTTTTCAAATCCCGATGCAATGATTCGCGCCGCCGACGAAATCTGGAACGGTCTCAGCCGCAAGGAGTGGTTGCAAGCCTTCCGCCATCATCCGCGGATTGGAGCCAAGAAAGCCGAGCGCAAGCAGTCCGGGAAAGCCAGGGATTGGTCGGGGAAGGAACAATCAGGCGTCGCGCGAGCCGCTCGCGACACTCGTGCCGTTCTCGCCGCCGCAAATCGCGCTTACGAAGCTGCGTTCGGCCACATCTTCATCATCAGCGCGAGTGGAAAATCAGTTGAAGAAATTCAGCAGGAATTGCAGCGTCGCCTCGGCAATGACCGTGAGACCGAGCTGCGCACGGCCGCGGAGGAACAACGCAAAATCACCCGGCTGCGCCTGGAGACATTACTGGCCTCATGAGCTCACCGATCACCACGCACGTTCTGGATATTTCCATCGGCCGTCCCGCGCAGGGTATCACTGTAACGCTGCTGCTGCAAACCAGCGGAACGGAATGGAAAGAAATTGCGCGCGGAGTCACCGGCGTGGACGGCCGGCTCGCGACTCTTCTCAAGCCGGGAAAAATGGCCACAGGAAATTACCGGCTGCGTTTTGAAACTGGGGCGTATTTCGCGGCGCGCCAATCCGCGGCGTTCTATCCCTTTATCGAAATTACGTTTGCCGCGATCGATGCAGGCCAGCACTATCACGTTCCACTGCTCGTGAGCCCGTATGGCTACACTACCTATCGCGGGAGCTGACCGATGCGCATACGTCTGGGCCAAAATAATTACGGAAAGTCGCGCGTCCGCATGCTGCGCCTCTCGCGGCAGGAGAACCATCACGAAATCAAGGAGCTTACACTCGAAATTCTATTCGAGGGCGACTTCGACGAAGTCCACACCGCGGGCGACAATCGCAAAATTCTCCCGACCGACACGATTAAGAACACCGTTTACGTGCTGGCGAAGCAATACCCGCCCGAACCAATCGAAGAATTCGCCGAACATCTCATCGAACATTTTCTTACCTACAACCCGCAGGTCTCGCGCGTAAAAATCGCCGCGACGGAACACCCGTGGAACCGCATCGCAATTGGAGGCAAGCCTCATTCCACTTCGTTCATTCGCAGCGGCAACGAGCGACGAACCGCCGTGATCACCGGAACGCGCGAGGAAACTCGATTTGCGGCGGGCATCGAGGACCTCGTCGTGATGAAGACCACCGGCTCGGAGTTCGGGGGATTCATTCGCGATCCCTACACTACGCTAAAAGAAACAAAGGATCGCATTTTGATGAGCCATGTCCGCGCCGAGTGGCAATACGCCGCGGAGGAAATCGCCTTCAGTCCCATCTGGCACGGCGTTCGCCAGGCGCTGATCGAAACTTTCGCCGAGCACCACAGCCGCTCGGTGCAGCATACGCTTTACGCCATGGGGGAGGCCGTGCTGAAAAGTTTCGAGTCGATTTCGGAAATCCATTTGGCGATGCCGAATAAGCACTACAATCTGGTGGATCTCAAGCCCTTCGGACTGGAAAATCACAACGAGATTTTCGTGCCGACGGACGAACCTCACGGAGTGATTGAAGCCACGCTTAAGAAGGATGTTTAGAAACTATTTCGCGCGTGTGCGCGAATCGAGAATTTTCGCAAACGAGCCAAGCTTTAAATCCTCTAACGCAAGCCCGGTCAGTTCCTGGGCCTCGGCCGCTGTCACTGCGCCGCAATTGATGGCTCGCAGAAAGTAATTCAGCAGCCCCTGGCCGGTGGCGGCATCGTCGAATACTTCGCCCACCAACGTCGCCTGCGCGGCTTTCTCGATGAAATTCCGCAAGCGCTCCGCGGCGGAATCAAGACTGCTGAGAAAAAATGAGTACACCGCCGCGTAGCGCGTCGGCAACTGCGCTGGATGTAAATCCCATCCCTGATAAAAGCCGGCGATAAGTGAATGGCGAATATGGTGCGCGTGCAGGCGCCACGCCGAATGTACCGCGCTGCGATTCTCGGAAGCCTGCGCGGCGGTGAGTGGCAGTCCGCCCTTGGCCGCGCGGTGAACCGGCACCGGCAAGATATTCGTCGCGCCATCGGAAAGCCATACGCCGGTTCCTGCCAGAGCCACCTGCATCATTTCTTTGGCGAAGTCGCATGAGGGATGCAGCATGTGCTGGTGCGCTGCGGTGATATTGCGGCTGGCGGTGTAATCGTAAGTTCCAAAATGAGCGCCGACGCAGCGGCCATTCGCCGAGCGTACCAGCGCCAACAGGTTCGATTCGCCGCGAGAATTCAAAATCGATTGCGACGTTTCGATCATCAATTCGATGCGCAGCCAGCCGCCCGGCAATCGGAGCGAAGATTCGAGGCGATCGAGAATTTCCACGAGCGCTTCGACTTCCTCAGGCAGGCTCACTTTCGGGAGTGTGACGTGGAAATGCCGCGGCAGCGCACCGGCGCAGGCCTCGGCCATCGCGGTGACAAATAAATCCAGCGTGCGGATGCTACGCCCGCGCAGCTCCTCATTGAATGGTTTGATGCGAATTCCGATGAATGGCGGCAGCGTCCAGGCTTTTGCGCCCGCTGCTAAATCTTGCGCCGTCGAAATCGCGTGCGCGTCCTCTTCTTCTTCCGGGCGATTGCCGTAGCCATCTTCGAAATCGATACGAAAATCCTCGACGGGCTCGCGTCCGAGTTTCTCGCGCACGCGGCGATAGATTGTGAGCGCGAGCCAAGCCGCGCGGCTCTCTTTCCGAAACGTGTCCGGGTCGGAATCGATATATTTTTCGAGCCGCTCGATTTCCGCCGGAGCATCCGGGAGTTCACTGGCGCCATCCAATCCGATTGCTTTTGCGAAGGTGACGAAATCGGGAGCGTAGTCATCAAGGGATTGCAGCGCGTAAGTGCCGAGCCGTTGCGCCGAATCGGCATGGAATAGTTGCGCGCCGGCGTAAACGGTGTGGACGGGCTGCCGCTCGTTCCCCGGCCCCGGATAAAGTTGCGCAAAATCGCGGTGGCGTTCTCGGAGCTTGGCGTCCAGCGCTCGAAGTGATTCAGGCGTCAGCGATCTTTTCATTGGCGTCCTCAGCTGCCCACAGGATACTCCGGGCCGCGAGTAGAATCACAAGGAAACGTAAAAAAGCGCCGGCCTCTCAATCATTTGCGGGAGGTTCGATTCCATAATCCTCGCGGGCAAGCTCCAGCCGGCCTAGAACTGACGTTCTATTGCTGCCCGCAAGTGCTGCTGTTATGTTGGTGGCTCGTTCCACCAGCCCAAGCTACGATGCCTTCAAAAATACTTCTCGTCGATGATGAAGCAGCTCCGCGCGCGGGACTTGAAATCCTCTTGCGCCGCGAGGGTTATGAAGTGCTCGCCGTTGCCGATGGCGCTGCGGCGCTCGAGCACTGCGCCGAATTTCGCCCCGATCTTGTTCTGCTCGATATCGTGATGCCCGGTCTCGATGGATTTGAAGTTTGCCGGCGAATCAAGGCCGTACCGGAAACGCGGCTGACGCCAGTCGTCCTGATTACGGGTTTGTCCGCCGTCTCCGATCGCATTCAAGGCATCAATTCGGGGGCAGATGATTTTCTGAGCAAGCCGATCGACTTCAGCGAGTTGCTGGCGCGCAGTCGCTCGCTGTTGCGCCTGAAAAACTACACCGACGAATTGGAGAATGCCGAGGCCGTGCTTTTTAGTTTGGCGCGCAGCATCGAAGCCCGTGATCCCACGACGCACGGCCATTGCGAGCGCCTCTCGGAAATTTCCGCGCTGCTCGGCACGCGCCTCGGTCTCGAAGCCGACCAGGTGACTGCGCTACGCCGCGCCGGAGTGGTTCACGATATTGGCAAGATTGCGGTGCCCGACGCGGTGCTGCTGAAAGAGGGGCCGCTCACCACCGAGGAAGAGGAACTTCTCCGCGAGCATCCCGTCGTGGGCGAAAGAATCTGCTCGCCGCTGAAATCTTTCCGTCTGGCTCTGCCGATTATTCGCCATCACCATGAAAAACAGGATGGCACCGGCTATCCCGATGGCCTGAGCGGCGGCCAAATTCCGTTAACGGCGAGAATTTTGCAGATCGTGGACGTTTACGACGCGCTGACTACGGAGCGCCCTTATCGCACGGCGCTCGGTTCTGCGGCCGCGTTGGATGCGATCGAAGAAGAAGCGGGACGCGGCTGGTGGGATCGCGATCTGGTAGTCGAATTCCGGAAAATGCTAGCTGAAGCGGGCCCGCACGTCGATGAAATCCGTAAACGCCACGGCCAGGGCACGAATGGCAACGGCACGGGGCGCACCTAGAACTGCAAGCGTTCTTCCCCGGAATAAATCACGAAACGGCGCCCGCGCAAAAATCCAACCAGCGTTAAATTCAACTCGCGCGCCAGTTGCGCGGCCAGGCTCGACGGCGCCGAAACCGATCCAACCACAGGAATTCCCGCCGCGATTGCTTTTTGCGCAATTTCGAATCCGCAACGACCGCTTACCAGCAGCACGACATCGGCAAGTGGCAGCCGATTTTCTTGCAGCGCCCAGCCGACCACCTTATCGACGGCATTGTGCCGCCCAATATCTTCGCGCGAAATAATCAGCTCGGCGTCGCGCGTAAATAATCCAGCGGCGTGCAGCCCGCCTGTACGGCCAAAAATATCCTGCGACGATCCCAACTTTTCCGGCATCTGGCAAAGCGTCTCTGCAGCAACTCGGAACGCCGCGTTCGGCGGACGCAGCAGCCGCGAGCGGACCGCGTCAATCGAAGCCTTGCCGCAAACGCCGCAACTCGAATTCGCGAAAAAGTTGCGCTGCGTCTGCTCGGGATCGATCGCCACTCCGTCAGCAAGCCGCGCGACCACCACGTTTCCGCGGCTCGCCCGCGAGCCATCCGTGATCGCCTCAAGCGAAGCAAGCTGCTCTCGCGACTGAATCAACCCCTCGGTAAAAAGAAAACCGGCCGCCAATTCCAAATCATGTCCAGGCGTGCGCATCGTCACCGCCAGCGGCGCATCGCCGACACGGATCTCAAGCGGCTCCTCGCCCGCCACGGAATCTTGCACTCGGCGCAACTTTCCGTCGACCCACTCGGTTACCTGCGTCACTTCAATACTGCGCGGTGCCGACAATCTGTTTTCCTCCCCAAGCACAAAACTCAAAAAACTGGCCAACATGCTGTGTCACTCGAACCGTATCCAATCCACACGCCCGAGGCAAGTGAACTCTAGCACGCACGTCAACGTGCGGATTCACCGCCGCGAAAAATAAAAAGGCTCCGGGAGGGAGATACCCAGAGCCTTTCATGCATCTAGTGATGCGCCTTGTTTTCAGAGAGCTAAACCAGCGATTTATTTCGCCGGCTCAATTTCTTTCGTCCGAGTGCCCCTCCACGGTCCCATTGGCGATATTCAAAATCAACCTCGGCGCGCGTTGGTTATCGTCGAAGTCGAACATGCCGTTGAGTCTGCCCGCCTTTACGTCGCTCGAATCGCCGCCGATCCGGCCCAGGCTCCAGTTATCTTCGATGAAGCGAAGAATGGAGGATTGGTCAGTGGCCCGGTGATCAACGTAGTTTTGCTTGGCGTAAGGCGAAATCACGAGCAACGGAAGCCGCGGACCGTAGCCGCACCGGCCTTGCGTCCCAACTGCCGTCGCCGCGCCGCAATTTCCGGGGCCAGCCAGCGCATCATCCGCAACTGCCGACTGATTGACGACCGGTCCGAGCACGTGATCGTACCAGCCATCGGAGTCGTCATACGCGATGATGACCGCCGTATCGTTCCAATATTGGCTCTCGGCAATCGCGTTTACCACACCGACGACAAAATTCTGCTCGTCGATCGGATCGGAATAGCCGGGATGGCCGTCCTGATACCCGGCAGCCTTGAGATACGAAACCGCCGGAAGATTGTTGTGACCAAGCGCCGCCCAAAATGCACTGAGGTCGTACTGGTGGTTTGCACCATCCGAGGATGTCCCGATCAATGAGACATGCGAGGGCTGCACGTGATGCAGATTCTGCGTGCTGGTGTAGTACTGGAAAGGCTCGTGGTGCGGAATGTAGTCGCCCACGGTTTCGACGGCATCATCACCAGCCAAACCCGCATGGTGCGAACCGCAAACCGCACGGCCCATCGAATCAAAGCCGGTCGGACCAAATCCGCCCTGGAACCATCCCCAGGTAACATTTTTAGCGTTCAGCAAATCGCCGACGTTCGTTCCCGCCAGCGAAACCATCGTGGTGCCCTGCAATTGGGGATTTGTCAGCACGCATTCATCGCCTGCGGGACGCGGGTCACCGATGACCGGACCAGTCGTCGATCCGTTGGCGATATTTCCCGATGCGCTCGCGGCAGCGCCGTTCGGCTTGGTTGGGAAAAGTGTCGCCGTCGCGGTCGTTCCGGCAATCAGGTTGAGAGCGCCCACCGAAGATGGGCCAAACATGGTGCCGTAAGAATTGTCGCTCATGGCGAAATGCTGCGCGTAATTCCACATCGCCGTGACTGTGTTCCCGTCGAAATATCCCATCACCACGCCCGGGCCTTTGCCGTAGTCATTACAGGGGGACGACGTAGAGGAGCCCGATCCCGTTGATTCCGGGAACTTGTCCATCAAGCCAAAGTCGAGTGCCTGCTGCTCGGGAGTGTAGCTGTGGTTCTGGTCGCACGTGACCGACGCGAGTCCCGTATCCATGCGGAACGGCTGGGTGGAATTCGGATTCTGATCCAGCAAGCCGCCGCTCAACAAGTTATTCGTCCGCGGCGTGTCGTCCTTGGCTTTGAAGAATGGCTCACCCGATGGATTCGTCGCGTGCGGATAGGTCGCGAAATAATGGTCGAAGGATATGTTCTCACCAAAGATTACGATCACGTGCTTGATGGGTGTGGTCGTTGGTGCGCTTCCGCCATTATTGTGATCGGCAAAAAGATTGCCGGGCACGAAAAAGGCTAGGTTGGATGCCAGCGCGATCGCTGCCATCCGGCGAAGATGCTTATGCATCAGCAGTTCTCCTTATAGGTTGGAAGATTCCGGGTCTGACTCCCTGTAGCCCCGCGGGGTGGCAGCGGCTCACCGCTGCCTGGCAGGCTTTCCGGAATCAAACGCGTGCCGAAGAGAATTACGCGGAGTTTGTTTCTGTTGTGTAACAGGAAGGTTAAAAACTGGCGGGCATTTGGTGCGGACCGGATTGGAGCCGCTTGGATTGCTGTCCTTTTGGCACCACGCGAATCACGCCCATCATTCCGCCGTCCTCATGCTCCAATAGGTGGCAATGATAAACAAACGTTCCCACGGTATTCGGATCGCGGAAATCCATACGAAGCTTCACGCTCGGATACGGTCGCGTTTTTCCGTCCCAATAAGCCACATTGATCGTATCGCGCAAAAACGGCTCATCCAGGGGAACCCCGTTCCAGTCCACGAGCATGAAATGAATCTGGTGAATGTGGAACGCGTGCAGCTCTTGCGTGCGGTTTTCGATGATCCAATCCTCCACGTCTCCCTGCTGCACGACGATGTTTGGCTCCATATCGCCTGGATCGAATAATTTTGGCTCTTGGCCGTCGACGGTAAGATAAAAATCGGTCGGGCTCTTTGGATCATTCGGATCGTGCGGCCGCTCGGTGAAGTAGAGCGTGCGTGTTCGCACTGGCTTCATCGCTCCCAGCCAAGGCGAACTCGGCGGCGGAAGAGGAACAGGATTAGCAGCCAATTGGACGCGTGGTTCGGCCGCATCGGCTTCAGCGACGATCGCGGCCAGCGGCCGAGTCGGATCGTTTTCTCCGGCCGGTCCAGTATCCACCGCGCGCGTAACGAAACTCGCCTGTGCTCCAGCGGCCGGTCCACTCACGATCATCCCGACACGGCCGGCGGGCGGCAACAACACATGGCTCTGCCAGATTATGCGATTGCCCGACGCACCGTCTTCGTTGATGGGAACGCCGTCGAGCGAGATCACGCCCATCATCTGCGGGTTGTTATTCACCAACATCTGCAAATCGAGGTACGTGATTGCCGATGCGTTTAAGACGGACCAGTACTGCTTCTCACGCGGACGCACTTTGACCACTGCGGGCACGTAATTCGGAAAAGCCACCGGCACGAAATTGATCGAGAGATCCTTTGCGGGTTTGCCGCCGCCCGTTCCCGTGTTCAGAATGTCGCCCTCGGCGTCGCGCAGCACCATTGGCGGCGGCATCGAATCGGTTTTCACCGGCTCGGCGTCGGGATTCAGTAAATCCTGATCGCGAATCACGAAGACTCGTTCCGGAAGGCCTGCTACGACAGGATTGGCGCGCTCGATCCCTTCGACGATCAGCGCGCCCGAGGCTCCTCCCAGCACCTGCGCTTTGCTCTGTCCGTGAATGTGCGGGTGATACCAATACAATCCGGGCGGCTCATCTTGCGGAATGCGGAAACGATATTCGAAGGGATGGTCGCCGGGCTGAATCATGGTGTTGAGCACGTCGTCCTGATGGCACACGGGCGGCACCGTGAGACCGTGGAAGTGTACGTTGGTGGAGGCGGGCGACATCGCGCCACTCGTGCATCCGCCGGGCATTGAATGTTGGTGCGATTGCGCCGCTGCCGACGCAGGGGACGGAGTTAGTTCGTTCTTCAAGGTGAGGACTAGCAGATCGCCCGGCTTCAGGCGCAGCGTCGGCGCTTCAATGCGGTTTTCGTATAAGTAGCAGTAGCTCTCCTGCCCGTTCGCATCAACCGAGTTGCGGTATGTGAAATCCACTCGCAGCACGCCGTTCTGACTGCGAAGGTCTTCCGGTTCGCCAACCACGCCGCCTGCGGCAGGACGCCGCGGACATCCTTCAGCCGCTGCGTCTTGCGCCAGCGCGCCACTCGATCCAACGGTCGAACACACCACCACCCAGAGTGCCAGCGCCGCAATGCGATAACTCCAATTGAATGTCCTGGCGATCAGTGATTTCCCCCGGCAGCCGATTGCACGCAACCGGCCGCAATTCGAGACTCGCTTGTGACGAGAAGTCGCCTATTTTCACTGAACAGCCGCCGCCGGATGTGAATCTTCCGTGAATCCTCGTTTACAGAAATGTTGCGCCGGTCCTGCGCTAGGCCCCTGAGCACGGTGTAGAATCTCGCGTCGCGTCTTCCGAGACCGCTCCTGGTCATTAAAGCGTGAGGGGCACACCTGTGAATATTCGCAAAGCTACAGAGAGCTATGAAAATTGGATTGCCGCGCGAATCCGCGTGGTGAAGCAGGATATCGACTACAAGCACGAGCAAATGACCAAGTCGCCCTTCGAGTTTCTACGCGCCACGTTTTATCGCTGGGCGCAACGCTGGCCTGAAGTCTGCCCCGAGGAATCGAGCGCGCCCGAAGTCCTCGCCGTCGGAGATCTCCATGTGGAGAATTTTGGCACCTGGCGCGATGCCGAAGGCCGCCTCATTTGGGGCGTGAACGATTTCGATGAAGCTCATCCGATGGCGTACACAATCGATCTTGTACGTCTGGCCACAAGCGCGCACCTCGCCATCGCCGAAGAACATCTCACGTTGAACACGCGCGAAGTCTGCGACGCCATTCTCGAAGGCTATCGCCGCGGCATCGACGCAAAGGGCAAACCGTTCGTCCTGGCTGAGGAGAGCCGCTGGTTGCGGCTGATCGCCCTGAATCGTCTCCGCGATCCTGTCCGTTTCTGGAAACGCATGTCCAAACTCGGAGAGATGCGCACAGCGATACCGGACCACATCCGCGAAAAACTGGAAGCCTCGCTGCCGACTCCGAATATGCCTTACGAGCGCAAACGCCGCGTCGCCGGCCTCGGCAGCCTCGGCCATCTTCGGGTCCTCGCCCTGGCCCGCTGGTGCGGCGCTTGGGTGGCGCGCGAAGCCAAAGTGCTCACGCCCTCAGCGGTGATCTGGGCCAGCGGCAAATCGCAATCCGAAAAAATCCTATATCCCGAAATTATTTCCCGCGCCGCGCGAGTTCAGGATCCGTTCCTCGGGCTTTTCGATACGTTTATGATTCGCCGCATCGCGCCCGATTGCTCGCGCATTCTTCTGGCGTCGCTGCCCGAAGACCACGACGAGGCGCGGCTGCTCGAGGCCATGGGCTTTGAGACTGCGAATATCCATGTAGGTTCGCGCAACGCCATCTCCGCAATTATCCGCGACTTGAAGGAACGCCCGCGGCGCTGGCTGCATCGCGCCTCAAAAGCCATGATGGAGGCCACGCATCGAGACTGGCTCAAATGGAGAAAAGGCTGACGCGGAATGAATCGCCGTCTCCGCTGAGCATTTAAATTTCAGATGGCTCTGTTGACACCGTGCGCAATTACGAGGGCGGTGGAAAGCGAAGAATGCCGGATCGCGTTACGCCAGGGCAAATAGGCCACATTATTCGCGGTCGTTACTCGGGCGGGCGCAGCAAGCGGCGCCCCTACTTGGAAAAATTCTAATGCCGCGGAGCATATCAACAGAGCGATTTCAGATTTGAAATTTCTTTGCCTGCGCAGGGCACGCGGCCGGGGACACCACCGCTACAAATTCAGATTCGATTCAATTCCAGGAATTACTCCGCGGCTGACTAGGGCTTACCGGGCCGTTGCTTATTGTTCTCTTCCCAGGTTTTTCTCAATTCCGCGCGCTGCTCCAAGACATGCTTCTTCGCCGCCTCAAAGCTATCGTAAACTTTTTTCCCTTTGATGGCATTGCACGTCCGGCAGCAGGCCACCAGGTTGTTAGGATCCTTCTTCCCCTTACGCGCCCGCGGCTTCACGAAATCCACGGACATCGCCAGCGCATTTTCAAAACTCGCGTTGCCATCCAACCCGCAATACCGGCAGCGATGCTGATCCCGCTCCAAAATCTCGAGACCTTCGTTCAGAGTCACAGGCGCGGTCGTCAAAGTAAGCTTGGTGAGATTGAAAAACATGGGCACCTCCAAGAATTTCGGCCGAATAACCGGGGAAGGGATCCGTAATCCGAAAATAGGCCAGTCGAAGGAATGTGTCAAGGCGGCGCCCACCTGAGTTTCCCTGCTCGTGCACTGCAAAGTGGCAAATCACACCCGGCGAAACGAGATCGAGCGTCTATGGCCCGGCATATTTTGCTTCGGACATGGAAAGGTGTATCCTCGCCGCTTCCCTGCTCGTCTTACTTCGTGGAGCAGGCGGATATGGCATCTCGCACTCAAATCGTCTCGACACATAAGCCTCAAACCGCCGGTCTGGCGCACTTTATGGCGCGCGCGCTCAAGGAGCGGGCGCGCGCTGCGAAGAAGCTCGACGCCGGCGCGGTGCACGATCTTCGTGTGGCGCTGCGCCGCTGCCGCACCATGGCCGATGCTCTCGGCACTTTCGATCCCGATAAATCGTTCCCAGCCATGAGAAAAGCTTCCAAGCGCACTTTTCGCAGCCTGGGCAAATTGCGCGACACCCAGGTCATGCGCGAGTGGGTGAAAAAACTCGCGCCTGCCGGCGACCAACTGGCGGCCTGCTTGCTGGAATCGCTGGCGCAGTCCGAAGGCGCCGCGAAAGGGGAAGCCGCAACAGCCCTCGAAGAATTCGACACCCGCAAGTGGCGCCGCTGGTCGCGCGAACTCGCCGAGCGCTCGCGACGCGTGCCGCCTGAAAGTCTCGTCTATCAACATCTCGCGCTTGCCCGCTGCCTCGAAGTCCGCGAAGCCCATCGCTTCACGACGCGTTCCCGAAGCCGCGTCAGTTGGCACCGCCTGCGCATCGCTCTGAAACGCTTTCGCTACACCGTCGAAAATTTCCTGCCGCGCCATCACGAGGAATGGATCGCCGATCTCAAACTGCTCCAGGATCTGCTCGGCGACGTTCACGATCTCGACGTTCTGCGCGCCGAATTTCGCCGAATTTTGCGCCCGGTCGAATCCGGCGCGGATGAATCCTCCGGCGCAGCTCCCAACGAAGCCGAGCAGTGGTACGCGCGAATTGACGCATTGCGCAAGGAGCGTCTCAGCGCCTACCGCGCGAAAATGTCGGGCAGCAATCCAATCTGGAATGTCTGGCTTGCGGGACTGCCCCACGGGCCTCGCCTCGAAGAAGCGGTGCTAGCCACGCTTTCGACGTGGGCGGCCTACCGTGATCCGAATTTCGATCACTCGCGAAAAGTAACGGCTCTCGCTCTGGAACTTTTCGATGGCTTCGGCGCCCACTCGCTGAACCCCATATTCCGCGACGCTGAATCGCGCACGATCCTCCAAGCCGCCGCGTTGCTCCATGACGTCGGTCGTGCCAAAAAAGATGCCGGCCATCACAAGCGCTCGTTCCGAATGATCAGCGAGCTGGCACCGCCGGTGGGCTGGAGTGAGGATGAAATTTTCGCCGCCGCCCTGATCGCACGCTACCACCGCGGCGCCGAGCCGCGCCTCGAGCAAAAAGAGTACGCCGCCCTCGAGCCAGCCGAGCAGGAACGAGTTGCCTGGCTGGCGGCGACGCTGCGTCTGGCCGACGGCCTCGACTCCGATCACCGCGGCCGCATTCAGAACGTGAGCGTGCAGCGCGATCGCACTGCTTTGACCATCCGCGCCGTAGGCTATGTCCACGACGTAGATTCCGCCGCTATGCTGGCCCGCAAAAAACATCTCCTGGAAACTCTCTGCGATTGCCCGGTCGTAATTCAACCGGCCGAGACACGCTTAGCAGCGAGAGTAGCGTCGATGGCGTCGTAAAAACCGCTCTAAGTGTCAGATCACGAATTAAAATCAGGAGAGAAAAAACCGGCGAATCCAGGTTTCGTAGTGGCGGGCTTATGCCCGGCATCTTCAATCCATGCCGAAGCAGTCACTCGATCTGTCGCGCAATCCGAGGCGTAAGAATCCAGAGCAAAGTCGCCTTCCCAGCACCACCCGATTCGAATTCCAACGCAGCAACCCCAGCCTTCTTCATCGCCGTAAAAACCCCGCGCGCTCCCACCGCCGCAACAATCAACTGATCCATATGCGGCGCGTGCCCGAAACACATCACCGCGTCCGCCTTCACGTGCGCAATCTCCTTCATAAATTCCGCGGGATTGCTTCCAGGTCGCAGCGCCGGACTATGGCGGATTTTCTCGCGCGAATATCCAAGCGCCTCGGCGAAAATCTCAGCCGTCTGCGTCGCGCGTACGTAAGGACTGGTGATCATCAGGGAAATTTCTAGTTTCAACTCGCGAATTCCCTTCGCCACCTCGCGCGTTTTTTTGATTCCATCGCGTGTGAGGTAGCGCTCCGTTTCCGGCGGGCAATCCGGATCCTCGCGATCGATGGCGATGCCGTGCCGCACAAGATAAAGGATCATGGTTTAGGCTACTTTCCCTCGGACCTTTGATTTCGTCTGCGCCCGGCGAAATACCGGCCGCAATCCAAACTCACGCTCGAACATGGCCGCCTTGCGCCCCAACCCGCCAACATCGAGCCGCGCTCCGTTCTGCATCTGCACGCGAAAGATGGCCTGGCCGTCTTCCACGTCCACGCAGACGTCGCCCACCATCCGCCGGTGCCCGCTCTCGAGCCGCTCCGCAATTCGCAGCAGAGCCACCAGCATGCGCGCGTCTTCGCGGCGATCTCCGTCAAGAGCCGTGTATGACTTGTGGTCCATCTGCGGCTCGGATTTGCAATTATGATAGCGGACCAGCGCGGCCACCATATTCGCCGTGCCGATGATGCGACTTGCGTCCGATCGTATGGCCCACGTCATGAAGGATTGCGCCCAGTTCCAGCAATAGCCGCTCGTCCGGACCCATTTCATGCAACGGGCGCAACTGATCGAAAAGCGAAACAGCCAGCCTCCGGACTTGCTCGGCATGTCCCGCATCATAATTGAACCGCCGCGCAAACCATTCCGCACCGGCGCGCAATCGGTCCTCCACCCTCTTTTCATCCGCGCTGGGAGATACGCCCGAATATTGCGCGGCGATCAGATCGATCAATATTCCTTCGCGCACTCCGACGCCCGGCACCACCATCGACCGCAGATTCAGATATTGCCCGAGCGTTGCCAGCACGATCGCCGCAATTCCCATCACTTCGGCGCGATCCCGGCGCACGCGAAACGCTTTCATCCGGCGCGCCACGTCCAGTCGCGCAATGTGCCACACCTGATCCCGCAACAGCCGTAAATTTATTGTGGGCAATCCCCGCAACCGCTGGCCGCGGCGACTCCTCCCGCGAGACTCGGCGGCGTGGGCAGCGCGGATCGCAACAGGATCAGCACGTGGTCGCGGATGCGCGTGGCCCTATCTTCGGTGATCACGCCCTCGATCTTATAGGTTTCCATCAGGCGCACGGTGCCAAGCGGAAGCGCCACTCGCCGGGTCACGGCGCCACCCTCGAGAAAATTAATCTCGAGGCTTCCGCCGCCAAGATCGAAGATCACCCGCGGAGTGACGTGGCTCGGCAGCAGCCGCAGCACTCCCGCGCAAGTGAGGCGCGCTTCTTCCTCGCCGCTGATCACTTCGATTTCGATGCCTGACTTTCGACGCACCCGCTCGATCAATATATGACGGTTGCGAGCTTCACGCGCTGCGCTGGTGGCCACCGCGCGATACATCGCCACGTGATGCCGATCCATCATTCGCCGGAAATGGCGGAAGGCGCGCGCGGCTTTGGCAATCGTGTCGTTGCTCACGGCATGGCGGGTGAATGCATTGTGTCCCAGGCGTACGGACGCGCGTTCGCTATCGAGAATTTCGTATCGATCGGGGGAAGTGGCACGTGCAATCAGCAGCCGGATGGCATTCGAGCCGGCGTCAATTGCGGCGATGTTAACAGGGGCGGCCAATTCGTCTATCGCCAGAGGTGCGCGAGCGCGCCCGAGGGCTGATAGTGCGTACCCTTGATGCCGAGATGCGCGCCAATCTGTTTGCGCAACTCGCGGTTGACGTTCGGGACGCTCGTCTCGCCATCCAACTCGATGAACGAATGGCGGCGCGACAAATATTCGAATTCTTTTTTAATCAGCGACTGGTAGCGAATGAACGACTGGAACAAATCGTTGGAGAGCGACATATCGCGGCCCGATTCCCAGTAGCTGATGGTATGCGATTTCTTGAATTCACGATCGAACGCCACTTCAGGGCGCACGTTGAGCCAGAAAGTCAGGTCGGGCCGCAGCGCCATTTCGTAAATCCCGTGCAAATAATCGCGGCCAATTCCGCGCACGGCGCTCCGCGCAATCAGCGTATAAATATAA
>Ga0206813_1027_pt2 | contig 39215 bp, 25 predicted proteins | sample Alteio_BWOrgCont_92_FD_152856 | JGI IMG/M metagenome (GOLD analysis project Ga0206813, IMG submission 152856) | Enriched cells from forest soil in Barre Woods Harvard Forest LTER site, Petersham, Massachusetts, United States -... | ecosystem: Environmental > Terrestrial > Soil > Temperate forest >...
CCATTCTTCTCGTTGTGATAAAGCGCCGCCATCTGATTCGAGAAATTGGTGATCAACAAACTCGGAAATCCGCTGCGATCGTAATCCGCGGCATCGACGCCCATGCCCGCGCGCGCAATCCCGTCCTCGCTGAACGCCACGCCCGAAGCTACACCTTTCTCGGTGAAAGTCCCATTCCCGTTATTGATATAGAGCTTGTTCGGCTGCGTGTCGTTGCTGAAAAAAATGTCAGGCCAACCGTCTTGATTAGCGTCCAGAATCGCAACGCCCAACGATTTGGATGTCGTATCGAAAAGCCCAGCCTTCTGCGTAGCATCCTCGAAAGTGCCGTCGCCGCGATTGTGCCAAAGCCGTACCGATGCCCCGCGATAGGACTCCGGCGTGCAATACGATTTTGTTTTTCCATCGATCGTGCAGTAGATGTCGTTCTGCGTGGACCACTGCACGTAATTCGCCACCACCAGGTCGAGATGCCCGTCGTGATCGTAATCCACCCAGGCAGCACTGGTGCTGAATTCATTCGGTCCAGCAAGCCCAGCCTGCTTCGTAACGTCAGTAAAAGTTCCGTTGCCGTTGTTTCGGAAGAGACGATTCTGTCCGAGCGCGGTAATGAAGATGTCGTCAAAGCCGTCGTTGTTGTAATCGCCGATGGCTACGCCCATGCCAAAAATATCGATCGCCAGCCCGGACTTGGACGTGACGTCGGTAAATGTGCCGTCATGATTATTGTGATAAAGCGCCGGATGCGAAGCAGTGCGATGATGTTCGGGCCAGTCCGCCCCATTCACAAAAAAAAGATCCTGCCAACCATCGCCATCGTAATCAATGAACGCGACTCCCGACCCCATCGCCTCGGGCAAATATTCTTTTCCGAACGCTCCATTGTTGTGCGTGAAATGAATCCCGGCCGCTTTAGTGACATCTTCAAATTGAACCGCGGCTGCCGGCGCTGCGGAAAACCCCGGCGCCGGCGGCAGACACAATGCGGTGACGACGATCGCGAGCGCGGCGACGTACGAAATCGTCAAGCGGGCGTGCGTGGAGCGCGCAGATTTCGAGACACTCAATCTGATCCCCCATGCGCGGCAGAAATGGCCGGTGGCGCCGCGCCGCGAAGTTTGTCCGCGCCCACCGAATCGTGCTCGTGGATCGGCTGTCGTTCCACATTGTCTTCCGGATGCGTCCGCAGATAAGGTCCGGTCAAAGTCTGCGCCGATTCGTCCGCTTTGAATCGCAAATAACGCTTCTGAAAATCAGCAGCCCGGTTATTCTGCCCAAGTCCGGTATAGCACAGCATCAAATTGTAATTCGCTTCCAGATCTTCGGGATCGATTCCTAGCGTCGCATCGAATTCCGAAATGGCATCCGCGTAGCGTCGCTGCAAAAACAAAATGCGCCCCAACTCATCATGCACCACGCGGTCGCGCGGATATTGCTCCAGCACTTTTCGCAAGTGCGCCGCGGCATCGTCATAGTTGCCCTGATTGCGCAGCACTTTGGCATAAAAGAAATTAGCGCGCGCCAGCGACGGCGAAAGCTGCAACGCTTTTTCGAGAACCGTTTTCGCGGCGGCCAGGTTGCCTTCCTGAAATCGCACGCGTCCTATATTCACCCAGCCATCGGGATTATCGGGAGCGACCTGGGTAATTTTTTCAAATGCCGCCGCCGCTTCTTTCAAATCGCCCTGCAGCAACAAGCCGATGCCGTAATCGTTCCAGCGAGTCCAATCCGCCGGATCCAGTTTTAACGCAGCGGCAGGTGCGATCGCGGTCGCTGGCAAAACCGTCAGCTCAACTCGATCTTCCGCCAGCACCACAGCCGGCGGCATCGGGATCGATTTAATCTGCCCGGAAACGTCCGAAGTGTCGCCGGTAAAAATCCAGTGGCTGTCATCGAATTCCGAAGTCACCTGTGGATGCGCTTCCTTAGGATCGCGCACGCCTGCAAACGCAAACTGCGTATTCCACCACAAGAATTTGCGGTAGTTGAGTTTGGCGTGCAGCGAAATTCGCGTGCCGGCATCTGCGGGAACTTTCAACCGGAAATGCACGGTATCCGCCGCGCCTGGCGGAATTAAATGAACGTAAACCGTCGCGCGCGCCGACCACGCATTGCGCTTATTGATGTAGTTCCCGTGCCCATCGATCAAAACCGAATGATAAAAATGCGCGCCTGGCTCGACGGGCCCGCGCCCGCCATCTTCGGCCATGCCGCTCCAGAAAATCACCCGGCCGTTTTCATCCGTCGCAGAAAGTTCCAGCCAGCAATCGAATGCATCCACGGTTCCGCCGGGAAAGAAATGGCCCACTTTGCGCGTGCGCACAACCACATCGACGCGAGTGGTATCGCCGCGACGCACCGCGGCCGCGACGCGATTCAGCGGCCCGGTAACCGGCGCAGCCGGTCCCGATGATTCTTCCGAAGCCCCACCGGCACCGGGAGGCCCAGGTGTGTCGGATTCTTCGCCAACAGCAAAGGTAGTTTCGAGTGCCGGCGCCGTGGCCACGCGCGCCGCGGCATTCGTGTTCGTGTTCTCGCTATCGGGAGTGATGGCGAAAATATCGACACTCACTTGCTTGTCTTGCAGGAATTTCTCCGTGGCATCAAGCTGCGCTTGGTCCTGATTTGCAAACGGCACGGCCGTATTCGCGGCGAGAAATCGGTGCGAATGCAGAATCTTCGGGCCTGCCGCCGTATCTTGCAGAGGCGCGAGGGGCATGTGGCAATCGGCGCACGTCTGCGGCTTCGGCGGATAATAAAATGAACGCGCCCCTAGTCCCGAAACGCCGCTGGCCTGCCAATTATCGTAATCGTTAAACCCGCGCGTCCAGCGATAGTGATTCACCGGAATATCCAGATGCACTTTGTGGCAAGTAGAACAAAAATCCGCCGTCTGCGTCTTCATGAACGGCTTCAAAAAAGTCCGCCGGTGCGGCTCAGGATTCAATTCCACCAGAAAATCATGGAAGCGTCGCACCAGTGGATTGTTGCTCATTGCTATGTCATGCAGTTCCGGAGTTTCCAGCCGGAAATCGCCCTGGCCCATCGTGCTTTTCACCCCGGTAATCGAGTGGCACATCATGCAGCCAAGTCCCGCCTGCCCCGCGGGCGTGCTCTCAATCTCGCGAATCGGCTTGTCGAACTCGCCGCTAAAAAGCAGCGAAGGATCGTGGCACCCCGCGCACCACTTCGACGACTTAATGCCGATGGTGTCCTGCATGTACTCGATGCTCTTCCGGTACCACTGATTATTGAACGAAGAAAAATGGTGCATCGAGCTTTGCCACTGCTTGTAGATGTCCGAGTGGCAACGCTCGCAAGATTGCGACTCCATGAAATATTCTTTGGCGATGCGCATCTGCCCCGGCGTCTGCGCCGAGCTAGGAAAAAATGGCCCCGACGGACCATCGCCCTCAGAATCCATACTCGCCGGCGCGATCGCAGGATTCGCAATTCGATAAGCTCGCTCGAACGGCACCGTTCGCAACCACCAAGCCCCCGCAGCCAATCCCGCCGCAATCGCGAACCCAATCGCATAACGCCCGGCAGCACGAAGCGAGGATCCCGCGAGCCACCCGCGCCGCCCGGCCCAAGCCGCGGCCAAGATCACGCCGCCCGCCACACACGCGCCGATGTGTGCATATAGCAAAGGAAATCGGCTGCGCGGCGCTCCCGTAACGGCGAGCGCAACTCCCAGCACGCCGCCCGCCGCAATCAACAGCCATCCTGCGCGCTCAGAAAAATCCCCAGCCGCAATTTTTCGCCACAAAAAGGGAAGTGCCAGCACCAAAAAAACAGCGCCTGCCAACAAATGCAGCAGCACCGTCCCTTCGTAAACCAAAGTCGCGTAAGGCCAAGCAAAAAGGTAAGCAGCGCTGACGAAAAGAAAATAAAGGAGGAATGATCGAAAGCGGTTCATCTCAAAATCGCGTCAGTCTGAAGCCCCAAATCACAACGGTCAATAATAGGAAAGCACTAGCCAGCCCTTGTAGCGGAGGGTGCTTTCCTATCCGCCAGTAGTTTGGCGGAGGCCCTCCCGCAGTTCGGCCCCGGTTCTGAGCATCACCCAGCGTTATGCGCCCGCGCCACCAGCAAAATAGCTAAAAAATAAAACAAAAACATCATCCCCAAATAAGCCCGCGCCGTCTTATTCGCCCCGTCAAATTCCTTCCAAACTAAAATTCCCCAAAGCGCAGCTACCATCGGCGCCGATTGCCCAATCGCATAAGAAATCGCCAACCCAATCGAATTTCCCGCCACCAAATTAAAAACGGTCCCAATCCCCCAAATAAATCCGCCCAGCAACCCAAGCAAATGCCACTTGAGCGGCGCCCGGAAAAATCCGCCGAAAACCACCGGCTCCCCCACCAAGGGATGCCGCATAAAATAAATATTCCAAATGAAACAGGAAAGCAGCGCGCCGAACGTAAAGAAAACCGCCAGGCTATAAGGCCCTAATCCATTCCCCTCGCGCATCGCATGTGCCGAAATCGGCGACCACAATCCCATCAACACGCCCGAAACCACACAAGTAATAATGCTTTTCCGCGAAACCGCCCGATTACCGGACGCAAGCTGCCCGTAAGCCTTCCCGTCAAGCACCACGGCCACAATGGCGCAAAGCACGCCGGCTCCCAACATCACCGCATTCCCCTTCGGCTCGCGTAGGTAAGTCAGCACCACACCGACGACCAGCGCAATTCCAATCGCCACCGGAAACGCAATCGCCAACCCGGCCATGTCAATCCCCGCCACCAGCAACAAATTTGCCAGATTAAAAATCGCGCCAGCCAGCATCGCAAACCAAAAATTCGAAGTATCCGCCGAATGCACGTTGCTGATAAAACTGACCGGATCATTCGCCCGGCTACCCATGGTCACAGCGAGAATCAACGAGATCAAAAAAATTCCCACCGCATAATCCCAGTAGAAAAGTTCAAAGCGGTAATTTTTCACTCCCTTATAGGTATTGGCCCACGATCCCCAACAAATCGCAGACGCAACCATCATCACCATGGCAATCGTAAAAGTAGGCGGCGTGAACATCAGTTTGTCCTCTTCCTGGTTTTGCGCTGCTCTTGTTTTGTCAGGGCACGACTTCAGTCGTGCCGTAGCCATCTCAAAATCACTTCGGCTTTAGCCGCTGAGGGGCTGTTTCCTCAGTTTCCATACGGCTGGTTACGTCAGTATCTTCCGGCCACGTTCCCAAGGGTTCTCCGAGAATGGCCGCGTCTCGATAGGCCGCTAGAACGACGCCGCACCCTTCTGCGCTCGAATGAATGCCACAACTTCATCATGCTTGGCCATAGCCCGCGCCCCGACCTTCGTGCAACAAAGCGCCGCGCAAGCATTCGCAAACATCCCGACCTTCTCGTGATCCCACCCCTGCAGCAATCCGTAAGAAAGCCCGCCCATAAACGCATCGCCCGCGCCAGTCGTATCCACCACGCTCACCTTAAACGCCGGCACATGCACCATCTTCTCCGCGCTGGCGATCAGACAGCCGTCAGCGCCCATGGTCACAGCCACAAGCTTCGGCCCCAGCTTCAGCAACTCCCGCGCAATTTCTTCGAAGTCCGTGGATCCAGTAATTTCTCGCGCAGCCGCCTTGCACGGCTTCAGCACGTCAACCAGCCGCAGCGCCGCGCAAATATCCTGCTCCGATCCAAGATTGGCCTGCGCAAAAAAGCTGGGCGACACATCAAAATCAAAAATCACGCGCACATTCGCGTCCCGCGCCACTTTCATCGCCTCGCGCACCGGCACCAATGGCAATTGCGAAGCCTCCGTATGAAAATGCTTCGCCTTCTTAATATGTGGCGCAAAGCGGCTGTTCACCTGAAACGCCGAAATCTTCCCAGTCACGTTCGGAAACATATAAATGCAGCGTTCCCCAGCCGCATCGACGGGAATCCAGGTGAGCGACGACATTTCATGCTTCACGATCTCAACGCCGCTGCAATCCATCCCATCAGCTTCAAACGCCTTCACGATAATGCGTCCATTGTCGTCATCGCCGATTAGCCCAAGCCACCCGGTGCTCGCGCCCAGCCGCGCCACTTGCGTCAGATTGTTAGCCGTCACGCCACCAGCATGAATCTCCAACCGCTCGGCATTAATTTTCTCCTCAGCCCCAAGCAACCGCGGCACAATCGCAAAATAATCGACAGTGCAGCTCCCAATCCCCACCACATCCACATTTCCAGCCACAATTTCCCCCAATCAGTCACCGGTTTCGTAGCGGAGGCCTTCAGGCCAGCATCTGCACAATGTTCTATTTGCCGCCACGCCCTGCTCGGCTCGCCGGCGTCTCCTGCATCATCAATTTCTCAAACAGCCGGTAAAATTTCGCGGCATCCAAATCAATCGGCATATGCACAAGCTGCTCGCCCATTCCAGGCTGCGCCCCAGCCTCCCAAGTGAGAGTATTCCCATAACCAGCGCTATGTGAAATATCCATATCCATATAAACCGTCTGCTCTTTCGTAATGATGTCCGGCTCCAGCCAACTCGCCGCCGCCAATTCATCCCACATATATTCCTCATCGGCATATTTCGCGATGTACTGCGCCGCAGGCGCCTGCGATTTCGCAATTTCCGCAATCATGGCCTTGCTCAGCCGCGTCTTCACCGAAATATCGACGGTCGTCACTGTAACTTTCTTCCAAGGCGCGCGCAGCGCCATATGTGTCGCCTCCGGATCCCACCAGAAATTAAATTCCCGCCGGTTCGACATGGCCCATTCCGGATCGACCGCCGGTGCAACGCTCCCACCCATCACCACCAATTCCTGCGCCAATTCCGGCACTTTCGGATCAATCGCTATCGCCAACGCCAAATTCGTCAAAGGGCCGCCCGCATAAATCGTCACTTCGCCCGGATACTTGTGCACCATGCGAATAATGAAATGCGCCGCGTCTTCATCCAACGGTTTCGTCGTCGGCATGCCCTCCGGCATCGGCGGAATTTCAAACGGCCCATAATATTTATCGCGATTAGAATTATTGCCAGAAACCGGCCGTTTCTGCCGGTCCCACGCCCCCTGATAATTCACTTTGCCGTAGAGCGTTTCCCATCGCGCGATTTCTTCCTTGCTGTTAATCAGCGGAAAGATCGCGCCAGGCACCACAGGAATGTCCGTTCGGCCAATAGTCTCAAGCGTCCGCAAAGTATGCAGCACTTCCTCATCGCGCCATTGATCCCCGCTCACCACAGTAATTCCCAACGGCTCGACATCCGCCGATTGCACCAGCATCAAAATCGCCTGCTGATCGGTAGTCGCCGGCCCGCGCGCGTCCTGATCGATAATCACTTTGCGCCGCCCCTGCGCGCCAACTCCCGCAGCCAGTATCAACACTACCCACACCACAGTCGCAATTCGACACAACCGCATGCCGTTACCCAGTTTCCTTTCGTGAAAAAGCGTGCGGAGCTTATAGTTCGCGGCAAGAGTGCCGTCAAGCGAAAAGCCATGAATGCGACACTCTGGCCTCTCAAGCCGTCCAATTCGCAATGCTATACTGCCGGGCATGTTCTTGGGCCTGCTTCTTTTTCTTCACGTCACCGGATTCGTGCAAGCGCCGTCGCGTCCGAAGGCAGTCTCCGCCACCGAGCTCGAAAAACTCGCCCAAGAATCCGTCGCGGAGAAAGATTGGGAAACGGCCGCCGATGAATTCCGCCGCGCCATCGAAATCGAGCCGCGCAATGCGCGCCTGCGCGTCGAACTGAGCGAAGCACTCAGCGCCGCTCAAGATTTTCCGGCCGCCATCGCCGCATTTAATGATGTCTTGCGGCTCGATCCGCGCAACGAAGCCGCCGAGCTAGGCATCGCCGAAGCCTATCGCAGTGTTTTTAATTACGAGGAGACGCGCAAATTCCTCGACCGCGCCAAGCAGGATCATCCTTCGAGCGCCGCGCCCCGCATCGCGCTGGGCCGCCTCGAAATCGAGCTGCAGCATTACGACCGTGCCATCGAAGAATTGCAGTCGGCTATCAAACTCGTCCCGCGAGACGTCGGTGCGCGCAATGATCTCGCCGCCGCATACCAAGCAAAAGGCGATCTGCCGCAGGCGCTCGAACAGCTTGAAACTGTATTAGCGCGCGACAATTCCAACGCTTTCGCACATTTTCTGCGCGCGCAAATCTACGCCGACAAAGACGACTCCGAACGCGCCCTGCCGGACGCCCAAGCGGTTGTAGTCGCCCAGCCCGGAAACATTCGCGGGCGCATCCTGCTCGGCAAAATTCTTCTCCGAGTGCCGAATTGCTCCCGCGCCATCGAAATTCTAAGGCCGCTCGAAAAGGCGAGCCCGCGCGAGTCCGACGCACTCTTTTTACTGGCCCGCGCGTACCAATGCGCCGGTGACGGCGCGAGCGCCCAGCGCGTAACCGCCGAATTCGAGCAGTCTTCGAAAGCCGATCGCGCAGCCAATGAAAATTCCACCCAAGCCGGCCACCTCGTCCACGAAGCCAACGACCTCGCCATCAAAAATCAATTCCCCCAAGCCATGGATCTCCTGAACCAAGCCCTCGAAAAAGATCCCACGAATAGCGATGCGCACGCCCAACTAGCGAAACTGCAATTCTCGAAGGGCGATCTCGCCAAAGCCGCTGAGTCCATCCAGAAAGCGCTCGCCGCGCGCCCCTACAATCCCGACTATCTCTACGTCTGGGGAAAAATTCTGGAAAAAGAAAACCGCACCGACGAAGCCCTGCAGACCTTCGAGAAAATCACGCAAGTAAATCCAAACGAATCCGACGCCTATTTCGAAATCGGCACAATCCAGCAACAAAAAGGCGACCGCAAGCAAGCCCAGCAAGCCTACAAAAAAGCCGTAGAACTCTCCCCCGACGATCCTGACTATCGAAAAGCCCTTGAGTCGATCAAGTAGCGCCAGCGCGGACGAGCCCCGTAGCGCTGGCGTCCCGCCGGCCTCTTACGATCGCGATCGGGCCACAGGCGACAATCACGCGCGGCCTACAAACTCTCGATACCCTCTGTGCTAGTCAATTTGCTCCGCCCGCGCGCGCAGTTTTGGTTGGTCATGCGCTAGCAAGAGCCGGCGGCGACGCCAGCGGTGCGTCTCAGCGAGCGTACTCAGTACATAATTGTGCGGGTCAGATGATGAGGCCAGAACGTGGTGTGATAAGGCAGCCAAAGACGCGCGTCGATCTGCGGAATGATCACCTGCACATCCGCAGGCCGAATCTTGTTCACTTCTTCGCGCAAAAGCGCAGTGGCATAAAGCATATGCGCCCGAACCTCAATTTCCTGCGTACTATCCCGAGCAATCATCTGATACGAATTGATAGTCTGCTCCAGCGCCGGCGAATATTTCAAAATCCCCAAAATCCGCAGCGCCGCCGGCACAATATAATCCGCAAACGCGGTCATCTTCTCCGGATCATCCAGCTTGAACCACCCGCGCCGGTGCAAATTCGCATACAGCATCCAAATCCCAAGCTGCGGCAATTTATAAAATTTAATCTCCTGCCCGTCGTACATGCTCACGTCATTAAAGCGGGGAAATTCCTTCACTAGCCGGTCGACTGACCCGTTGCCATTGTCATAAAGCCGCGGCGAGCAATCGCTGACGAAATTGTGAAAATGCCCGTCATACTTCTTCACCAGCACGCCGCCGACTTCGTGCAACACCGCCAATTTTTCATCCAGCATCGGCATCTCAATATTGCCGCTAAAAATCTCCGCCAATTGCTTGCGTGAAATCTCCGCCAGAAATTTTCCATCCAGCACAGGAATCTTGTTATCCATCGCCCGCTTCAAGCAGGCAAACTCCGCATCCGAATCCGACCAATTCTGCCCCGCATACTGCGTCTGAAATTTCACATGCGTAGAAAAATCCGTAAACGCCGTATCAATCGAATCCGAAACCATAATGAAATCCACGGCCTCGTGCGGATCTTCCTTTCCGATTCCGTAAGGCAGCGCATATTCCGGCATCGGCAACTCTTCGTAAGCCATCCATCGCGCCACTTCAACAATGCGATCAACATCAGTAGAAACATCGCGCGAATGTTCAATCACCGGATGCAGACTATCAAGCACCGGACTACCAATCGGTTTCGGCCATCGCACCGGTTCTTTGTCCGCCACGCCGCTCCCTCCAAAAAAAGAAGCCGCCGAGAGCTTATCGCTCCCGGCGGCCAAAACTGCAGTCAGACTTCCAACCTCGCGTAAAAACTGGCGGCGTCCCCTCAGAGTAAACCCCCTAGAATTGGAATCGCACGCCAAACTGCGCCGCAAAAGGCGTAGCCCCAGGCGCCAATTCATCAAGCGTCCGGTATTTCGTTCCGCCGTTATCCTGCGAAATATCGCCGGGCTTCGGCAGTGCCGTCAGCGGCGGACAGTTCAACGACACGCTATTCGGGAAATACGAGCATCCGGTAAGCGGCAAATCGACGAAAGCACTGTGATCCGGGTTCGAGTACAGATTGCTCGCATTCGTAACGTTGAACAAATCAGCCGACAGTCGAATCTGGTACCTCTCGCCAATGTTGAAATCCTTGGAAATGCGCATATCCCAGTTGGCGTAATAAGGCTGGCGACCGGGATAGTCCGGCATCAAGAAAGGCTTCCCGCTACCGAGCTGTACCGCCGGGCGATCGTTCGTTCCGAAGCCCTGGTTGCTCGTACCGTCGCCGTTAATGTCGACTGTAATGTACGCCGGGTACGCGAGCCCGCTATGCGCGATGAAGTTCGTGCTCCAGGTAAAGCCCAAGGGCAAGTTGACGACACCGCCTGCCTTGAACTGGTGCACGATGTCCAGCCCGGTCCGCCCGTAATCCAGATTCAGATTGATCGGATCCTGCGGTCCAAAGAACGAATCGGTATCCCGCTCGCTCGATGCGTTGGCGTAATTCCGCGACCATGTGTAATTCGCGAACATCTGGAAATGATTCGCGAAACGCTTGTTCACCGCGGCCACGAACTCGTGATAATTCCCGTGCCCAAAGCTCGCCAGCGAAGTGTTGGAAAACATCGTGGGGTCCTGCAGCGTCAGCTCGTTGAAACCACCATTCGCCCCGTTCAGTTGCGCTCCGCCGTCCACCGGCGTTCCGGCCAACAACGTTCGGCCGAACGAATCCGTGCCCGCGGACACCACGTTTCTATTCCATATCGTTGTACTGAATCCTCCTATACGTAAATCATCCGAATGCACGAACGCATAATTCGCCGAAATCGTCCAGCTCTTCGCGATCGTCGTCTCCACGCCAATCGTCAAGTTCTGCACCTTTGGATTTCGGAAGGACGGATCGACGTACGTCGGAGAAGGGCATCCTTCCGCCGAAGCGCAGAGATCGCTAACTCCGAACGGTAGGGCAGACGGGAACAGGTAGGGAAATCCGCTGGTCGGTGTGCAGCCGAACACCGGCGGGCAGAACAATGTGGCGTTTCTGGCGCTGCCGATCGATGGGAAGAAAATCGTCGGTGTCTGGGCGTAATAGACTCCATAGGCCGCACGGAACACCGTTGGGTGCGCAGTCCCAAACGCGTTCCAAGCAATTCCCACGCGCGGCCCCCACTGTTTGTAGTCGTTCGGGACGCCCTGCGGAACGGGAGCCGCATGCGTTCCCGATCCCTGCCCGACGAGTACCGAGGTGCCCCAGATTGGCGTCTGAATCGCCGGATTTCGGGTTCCGTCCCAGCGCAAGCCGTAGGTCAGTGTCACGTGCGGAGTTACTTGCCACTTGTCCTGCGCGTACAAGCCGATGCCTGTTTGATAGGCCGGCTTCAACTCGCTCGCCGCAAACACATTCACACCGTTCAAGCCAAAACCTTGGAAATAAAAATTCGGGTTCGGCGCCGTCGGGAGCGGCAAAGTGTGGTTCGCGCAAATCTCGGGATCGCCCGTATTCGGATCGAAATCGCAAAGCGAGCTAAACGTATACTCGCCCGCGCTCCATCCGGCAAAAATGTCCTTGCGGTCGACGAATGAATCCACATCCCCGCCGAACTTCAGGTCGTGTTTGCCAAACGTGTAGGAGAAGTTGTCCTGTACCTGTAGCTTTCCGTTGTCGTTGTTGGCGGGCAAGTAGAAGCGCTGCCCGAAGTTTCCGATACCTGTGATTTGAATTTCTGGAGCGCCGTCCTGGATGGGCTGGCGTTTGCGCGTCTCGCCCTCGATGCCCACGTGAGCTTCATTCACTTTCCGGCCAAGAACCGTGGTAATCGAAAAGACGCCGCTAATCCCCTGATTGACGAAATTCTCAGTGTTGCCGATCGCGTCAAAGGTCTCTGACTGCCCCTGTCCTCCGGTAAACCCGTTCGTATGGTTTCGCGTGCCGAACCCGCGGATACTGAAGTGGTTCGCAGGGCTAAACTGATAGTCGTAGTGGCCCAGAAGCGTAAAGAAATTCTGGTATTGAGTGTGCGGTCCCTCAAAATCGTGAAGGCTGGTCGTTATCCCATAGCACGCCGACAATAGCGGCATGCCTGCGTCACCCAGGCAGTTCGCGGGAAGTGTGTCCGTCGTCCCCGGCGCGACCGCCGGAATGATGGGACCCGTTCCCACCGCCGCCAATTGCGCTTCGCAATCCGCGTTGCCGCTGCCCGGCGGGCAGAACACCGTCGTCAACGGTCCGTTCTCTCGCTGAATGTCTGTCGACAAGAACAGGAACTGCCGGTCCTTGTGAATCGGGAATCCCACCGACCCTCCGAACTGATTTTGCCGGTTGATGTTCGACGGCGTCCCGAGCGCGTCGTTCGAGGTCAGGCCTCCGCCGCGATAATACTCATGCGCCTCACCGTGCAATTCATTCGTGCCCGACTTAGTCACCACGTTCAACAATCCGCCTGTCGCGCGTCCGAATTCCGGCGCGAATCCGTTCGTCACCACTTGGAATTCCTGCACGGCCTCGAGCGGAATCGTCAGGTTCTTCGTCTCCAGCGATCCGAAATTCTCGCCGAAGAAATTGTTTGTCGTGTCCATTCCATCGACCACCAAGCCGCTGTAATCGCTTTGCTGCCCGCCGAGCCGCAGGCCGCCACGCAGTCCAGGCACCACCTGTGCGGACGGGCTCAATGTCGCCAAGTCGCGGTAATCGCGCCCCGGGAACGGCAAATTCTCAACGCTGCGCGAATCCAGCAATTGCGTGATTCCGGCCGTAGACGTATCCACAACCTGGCCGCTCGCGGTTACCTCCACGGTGGTAGCCTGCGCCTTCAGCGGCATCTCAATATCGATAGTGATCGACGATCCGATCGGCAACTGAATTCCCTTCGTGGTCGTCACCGCGAACCCGGCAGACTCCGCCACGATCGTATATTCCCCAGGCGGCACAGCCTCGAAGTCGTAATCGCCCGACGCGCCCGATGTCAGCTCGCGGTGAATTCCTGTCGACGGATTCGTCAAAGTCACCTTCGCTCCCGGCACCACTGCGTGCGATTTGTCCGTCACCGTTCCATGGATCGCGCCGCGTTCCAAAGACTGTGCATGCGAAGCCAGCGGCGCAAACAATAGGCACAGAATCGCCGCGCAAGATAGAATCAGCATCCGCAATTTCATCTGCTGTAAATTCATTCTCATTTTCCTTTTACTCCTCAAGGTAATCCCCACCGGTCGATCTCTTCGCAATTCCTACTTGCCCTGAATTCTGGAAATAAAAAGTGACGCGAATTTCTCCGCGTTCGATCCCACCGCCACCTGCGCGTTGGGCTTCACCGGCTCCAGCGCCTCAATCCACAACCGTCCATCGTGCGGCACATTCCGCTCAATCGAATTCCGCCGGTTCGCCACCGTCTCGCCGCGCGTAAACTCCCCGCGCGTCTCCACGTCCACGTGCATGGGCTTCGTCTCAATTACCGATCGGTCAATTGCCGCGCCCACTGCCAGCGGGTCGTACATCGCCGTCCCATCCACCCCAAATTTCTGCGAGAGCGCCACCAGGTACTTCAGCACCGCCACCACAAAATCATTCTCAGGCCCATGCGTCTTGCTCAACGCTTCCACTTGCTTCGAACCAAAAAGCGTCCGCTCGCCCACGTCCGAACCCACCATCGTCAACGGCCACGCCGCCTGAAACACAATCTGCGCCGCTTCCGGATCGCCATAAATATTCGCTTCCGCCGAAGCATTCACGTTCCCGCCGGTAATCGACCCGCCCATGATCACCACTTCCTTCACCAAGGGCACAATCGAAGGATCTTTCTCCACCGCCAGCGCAATATTCGTCAACGGCCCCACCGGCACCAAAGTAATCTCATGCGGCGCCGCGTGAATCGTCTCAATAATCAAGTCCGGCGCCCAACGCCCATCCGCCTTGCACTTACTAGCCGGCAATTCCACATTCGCCAGCCCATTCGCGCCATGCCAAAATTCCGCAGTAATCAATTTCTGAAACAGCGGATGCTGTGCCCCGCCCGCCACCGGAATATCGCAGCGCCCCGCCAACGAAACAATCTTGAGCGCGTTCCCGAGCCCCATCTCCGCAGTCACGTTTCCGGGCACCACGGTAATCGCGCGCACATCCAGTTCCGGCGAATTCAACGCCAGCAAGATCGCCAGCGCATCATCCGTTCCCGGATCAGTATCAATAATCACGCGTTGCGGCGCAGTGAATCCCGCCACAGACGCATTCGCCAAAGGAAATCCGCCGATACCAACAAGACTCAGGCAGGCAATAAAGGCGCACGTAGTCCGAAATGTCGACAAACGATTCAGAACACAACCCCCAGCGCACGAATGACGGGTAGCCTAGCCGTGGGTATATACACTGTCAAGCGCAAACTCCCCCGCATCGCGCGCAAAAACTGTAACAATGTTACAAACGCGCCAGCTCGTAGTTGTACGTAGGGGACGGTGCTTTCTTGTCCGCCAGTCCGCCTAGGCGGAGAGGAAGCCCTCCCGCTCTTCGGCCATCTTTTTTCGGTCGCTGTAAACAATCCGCCGAACGCCATCCCACCCGCGATGTTAGAATTCGCCCGCGATGTCTTCAGCGCGATCCACGCCCGTCACCCTCACCACCGTCGCCGTGATTTTTTCGCTAGCCGCACTCCCCGCACAAAAAAAAACGGCCCAGCCCAACCCCGCCAATCCCTACAGCGTCCAATTCGCCGACGTGACCGCCCAAAGCGGCATCCATTTCCACCACGTGCGCGCCGCCAGCGATCAAAAGCTCTACCTCGAAACCATGGGCGCAGGCGCAGGCTGGATCGACTACAACCAGGACGGCTACCTCGACGCCATCCTGATCAACAGTGGCTACACTCCCTTTTTCCACCCGCCCGCCGCCCCGCAACCAGCCCTCTATCGCAATAATCGCGATGGCACGTTCACAGACGTAACCGCCGCCTCGGGAATCCACAGCGACGGCACATTCTTCTTCGGCGTAGCCGTAGGCGATTACGATAACGACGGCTATCCGGACATCTACATGACCGGCTATCGCCACAGCGTCCTCTATCACAACAATGGCGACGGCACTTTCACGGACATCACCGCGAAAGCCGGCGTAGGCGACGATGGCAACTGGGCCACCGCAGCCGGCTGGTTCGATTACGACCACGATGGCAAGCTAGATCTTCTGGTCACGAATTACGTGACCTACGACGCCGATCATCCCGTCTCCTGCGGCGACAATCGCCCCGGCTACCGCGCCTACTGCCATCCCGACAGTTTCCCCGGCACCAGCGCCCGCCTCTACCACAATAATGGCGACGGCACCTTCACCGACGTAACCGAAAAAGCCGGCCTGACAAACAAGGATGGAAAAAGCCTAGCGGTAGTCCTAGCCGACCTAAACGGCGACGGCTGGCCCGACATCTTCATAGCCAACGACACGCAAAGAAATTTCATCTACCTAAATAACGGCGACGGCACATTCCGCGACGTGACCTACACCTCCGGCGCCGGCTTCAGCGAAGAAGGGAAGCCCGAAGCAGGCATGAGCGCCGACGCCGCCGATCTGCGCAATCTAAATCGCTACGATCTGTTCGTAAGCCACCTGGATTTCGAACTGAATCGCCTTTATCGCTCCAACGGCGACGGCACCTACACTGACGCCACCATCCAAAGCGGGCTAGCCAAAACGAATTATCTAAACAGCAGCTTCGGCGCCCGTTTCTTCGATTTCGACAACGACGGCTGGCGCGACCTGCTAGTAATCAACGGCCACATCCTGGACAACATCCCGCTCTATCACCCCGACGTAAAATACGCCGAATCCAAAAAGCTCTATCGCAACACCGGCGATGGAAAATTCGCAGATGCCAGCATCACGCAACCGGCCGCTTTTCTAGCCCCGAAAGTAGGCAGAGGCCTGGCGGTGGGCGACTACGACAACGACGGCTGGCAAGACTTCCTGGTGAATAACAACGGCGAGGACGCCCAACTCTTCCGCAACGAAGGCGCAACATCCCCAACCGCAGCAAAAAATCACTGGCTAGCTATCAAGCTGGTAGGTACAAAAAGCAACCGCGACGGAATCGGCGCCACAATAAAATTAACTGCAAGAAATCTCACCCTCTACGATCAATCTAAAGGCGGCATGAGCTACTGTTCAGCCCAAGACCCCCGCCTATATTTCGGCCTAGGCGATCGCACCCAAGTAGACAAAATCGAAATCCAATGGCCCAGCGGAATCCACCAAACGCTAGAAAAAGTACCCACCAACCAAATAATCACAATAAAAGAAGCATCCCAGTAGGGGAGGGTGCTTTCTTGCTCGCCAGTCCGCCTAGGCGGAGCGCGAGCCCTCCCGCTTTTCGGCCCCCGCACTTTGTCAGTTCGTGGCGTCTAATCAAATCAGGGCAAAGAACCTGCCCTCCAGGCAGAGATCGAAAAGGAGTACACCATGCTAAATAAATCCCTATTCCTAATCCTCGCGCTATTGATTCCAAGCGCAGCAAAAGCCCAATCCCCCTCAAGCGACTCGCAATACCTCCACGACCTGCTAGCCGAAGTCCATCAACTCCGCCACGAACTACAAACCACCACGGTAGCGCTACAAAGGTCCCAAATCCTCCTACACCGTCTCGACCTCCAAGAAAACGCCGTCAACCGCGCCACCGAGCGCCGCGACGCAGCCCAAGCCAAACTCACCGAACTCCAAGACACCCGCAAAGAAATGGCCGAATTCGTAAAACAAGGCGACGATCAATCCGACAACAACAACAAAACCGGCGATGAAACCAGCGCCCGCCAAACCGCCCTAATGATGCTCCCCCAAATGAAAGCCAGGCTCCAATCCCTAGACGACGATGAGCAACAAGCCCAAATCAAGCTGACCGAAGCCGAAGAGCAACTCCGCCTAGAGCAAGCCAAGCTAGGCGAACTTGAATCCCAGCTAGACCGCCTAGACAAATCTCTGGAAGACAGCGCGCGCCAATAGCGATACATCTGGCACTCTTATGCGTAGATATCTTACGGACTCACAAAAGCAATCGAGCCCAGCTCGAAAGTCAAAATGGCAACGCACAACGCCGCAAACTCCGCTCCGCAACCAAACGGCCTGATCGCCAACCCGTGGCACACGCTCTTCGTCGGGGTAGTCGTCGCGTTCTGGGCCTATCGCGCCACGTATAACGCCGCGCAAGCGCGCACCGGCCTCGGTCCTGGCCGCCCGCACATGTATTTGCGCACCATGCTTTTCGAATGGCTGCTGCTCGCGATCGTAATTTTCGGCGTGCGCCAACACGGCGGTTCGCTTCAAACCATCTTCGGCCAACGCTGGCGCTCGCTCGTAGAAATGCTGCGCGACGTAGCTCTCGGAATCGCGCTGATGATAGCCTCGAGCGTCTTGGTCTCCATCGTCAGTGCTCTCGAGCACGACACTTCTTCCACCGAATCCGTCCGCTTCCTGATTCCGCAGTCTCCTCTCGAAATGTTTCTCTGGATTGCACTCTCCATCACCGCAGGAATTTGCGAGGAAGCGGTCTACCGCGGCTATTTCCAGCGTCAGTTCGCCGCGCTTAGCAAAAACGTCCCCGCCGGCATCATCCTATCGGGCGCCTCATTCGGCGCCGTCCATCTGTATCAAGGGTGGCGCCGCGCCCTGGCCATCGCGTTCATGGGCATCCTGCTCGGCCTGGTGGCACAATGGCGCAAATCCGTGCGCCCCGGCATGTTCGCCCACGCCATCCAGGACTCGATCGCCCCGCTCCTTTTCAAACTCGCGCCTCACTGATGGCCGAGTGTCCTCAGTAGGGGAGGTTGCTTTCCTGTCCGCCAGTCCGCGTAGGCGGAGAGGAAGTCCTCCCGCCTTTCGGCCCCGAAGTTGCGCACAGTTTGTCCAAGGCACTCATCGCAAGTGAGTGCGCGATATTGCCAACTCGCGCCCACGAAGCGCCCGTTCCTGTGAAGGCGCGATCGCCAGCGCCGCGTCGAACTGCTGAATCGCCTCGGCCGCGTGACCGTACTGCAGCAATAATTCCCCAAAATCATCTCGGAGATCCGCTTCGCGAGGCGAGCCCTCAGTCACCCAACGAAAATTCTCCAAAGCCTCCTCTATTTTCCCGGCTCTAACCAGTGCCCGAGCCAAATCCAACCGCCCCTGCAAATCATCTGGCTTCAAGGACACCGCCGTGCGCCATTGCTCAATCGCCTCAGGAAAACGCCCCACCGCCTCCAACGCCGCCCCAAGAAATCGTCGCGCCTCCTCGTGCCGAGGATTCAACTCCACAGCCTCCCGCAACACAGCAACAGCCCCAGCCGGCTCAAGTCGCGCTAACAACAAAGCGCCCAAAGAAATACGCGCATCAAAATCGTCCCGGTATTTCTCTACGCGATGCCGCAACAACGCCGCCTCAATTTCAATGCGCGCGTCGGCGTCTCCATCGCGCGGCAAGAGCTGCAACCACAAATGCGCCATCTCATCCGCAGCCTGATTTCCTCCCAACACACGCCGCGCCGGCGAATTCGGATTCCGCGGATTCTCACCAGAATTGTCATATCGCCAGCGCATGGAAATCATGCTGCCCTTAGGCAAAAAGACCGCCGCCCGATAGTGATAAACCGCCTGCCAATCCGGATTCCAGTCGCGAATGCGTATCAACCATTTCCGCTGGCCATCAGGCAAAGTCGCATAGGCATCCATAGCGCGCCCAAGATAGTGTGCGTGCGGATAAACGGCGAGCACATCGACATCCCGCGGCAATCGAAAATCATCGCCCACAACAAAATCGCGATCCCCCGCCGGAATATCGAGCGCGTCATCATTCTCCAATTCAATCAGCAAAGGAAAGCGCTCCGGCGACTTGTCCGTAAAATAAAGCCCGATTGAAGGCTTGGCCTCCGCCGCCATCCCCATAGGCATAAAGTGCGCGTTCAAAACCAAATCAGCCTCAGGATCCAACCGCCAGGCCAGCCCGTCCGGCTCAACCCACGGCGCTCCGCCAGGCTTCCAAAATAAAAAGTGCCCAGGGATATCAAAAGGACTGTGCTCGAGCGGAATATCCATCCCGGGAAATCCGCCACCGCGCACAGCCTCCTCCCGCCGTGCCGAGCCCGCGCGATCCACCACCACATTGGCATGATGAATCACGCTCATATCGCTGCCCGGATGCACCTCAATCGCCCGAACGTATCGCGCACTCTTCAGCCCAGGCGAAAGAATAAAATTCCAGAACACGTCGGAACCGGAAGCGGGCACAGTGATCGCCCGTTCAGCGTCCAAAATCAAATCCGGTTGGCCTAACTGCCATCCTCCAGCAAACACTGGCGCCGCCGGGAGCTCGGAAGCCGGCCCCTCCGGCGCCCCACCGCGCACCCATTCCGAGATCATCCGAATCTGTGATTCGCTAAGGCGGTTCTCGCCAACGAAATCGCCATACGCGGGTTCAGGAAGCCACGGCGGCATGAACCGGCTGCGCGTGGCTTTCTCGATGTCAACCGCCCGCCGCTTAACGTCCTCATAAGTAAGCAGCGAAAAGGGCGCTGCTCCGCGCAGTGCGGAGTCGCGATCCGAATGATGGCAGGAAGCGCAATGCTCATAAATAGTCGGAGCAATATCGCGTCCAAATGTAAGCGTCGAAGAATTTTGCGTACGCGCAACGGTCGCGTGCGAAGAAATCGCCGGGCCGGAAAAAAGCGCGGCCTGAGGCCGCGCCGCGAAAAGCGCTAGCCCCATCACCGTGCCGATTCCGAAGAGAATTATCTTCGCGTACATGAAGTCATCTCATCAATAAGTTCGAAGGCGAATTGGAGTGCTCGCAGTAAATCCCGGCCCCAACGACGTCACACCGCGCATGGTCCACAGTGAAAAACGCGAAGGATGCGTCCGGGGTTACAAAAATTGAAGCAGCTGAACTATCGGTCTCGAAGGCGCTAAATTCTCCTGGTCGGACGCGTTTGCGGCTAATCGCTGATCGACCAATTTGCGACTTCATTGCGATTAGAAATTGAGTTGCCCTTTGTTTTCAATGGGATAGCGCGATTTCTAATCGTTTTCATTTCGATTAGAATTTCGATTAGAGACTGGCGGGTTGGGCTGGAGGGGTGTATTTCGTGAGGAGGCGGAGAGGCGCATTCGCAATTTTCCGAGCTCAAGTTAGCAAAGAACGGAGACAAAGCACATGGAATTGAGCGCGGAAATACGGAGGAAACGTATTGGGCGGCAGAAGCTGGTACTGAGCGGCGAGAGTACGACGGCGGGCACGTAAGGACCCTGTTTTGGAGAAGCTACTGATCGAGTCGCAGCTGCATCGCGCGGAAATCGAGCGTGAACCCTGAAATCAAGGCATCCGTTCCGAGCGTTCCGTCCCGGTAACCCTTGTCTCCAGTGGGCTGCTGGCCGGTCAGAGTGACCTTCGTCAATTCCTCGGTGCGTCCGAGCATGTCCAGGCGAAGTCTGGGAAGGACCTGACTCTTGCGGGTCACCACGCCGCCCGCGCCGGCTGTCTTATCCTGTGCACTTTTTAAAGCGGCGATTTCGTCCGGCATCAAAGCCTCCCGGAAGGAAGGATTCAGGGCGGTTGCGTTTGCTCCCGTATCGAGAACCATTTCGAGCCGCCGGCAGCCGTGCCGCACGTCCGTAATGAGATCCCATCCATCCAGAAATAGATTGGGCTCCCCGTCTACAGTAGCTCCCTTAGCTTCGATACGAACGACGCCCTTCGCGGATATCGCCACGCGCCCTAGCGCGCGCAGAACTGGTATCCCGAGAATCCCCCGAATTTGATACTGCAACGGCCCAACGTAGAGAGCCTTGTCGGAAAGCACGAGAAAAACCACGTTTCTGAGGTGCGCGTCGGCAACTCGCAGATCGCCTGCGATGGCCACGCGAAGCGGATTCGTCTTGCCCGTGGACCCTTTGACGTATGTATTCGTTTCGCGCGGCGCGAGTCCCATTTCGGCGGCCTCAGATTCTGAAACAGTCGACCAATTGGCCCCCGTATCGAAAATCCATTTGCCCTTGTGGCCATTCACCTCCACCGGTACGTCCCAAGAGCCCAGGGGGCTGAACTCAGCTTGAGTGGCAGTCTCTTCCGCAAACTCGACAGTCTGAGGAGCGATGTCCGCCAGCGATTGATATAGCGCTCGCGAATTCTCAGTATCGGTTCGATCGAGATCATTCAGGGGAGTCAAATGGAGTACCTCACTCAACGCAAGTGCGGCATCACCGTAGCGGCCTAGGCGTACGAGTGCGGAAGCCATTTCTTCATAGGCTTTCCGTTGCAGAACCGGATCGCTATTGGCCGCCAGGAACTTCTGCAGGTCCACAACTGCGGCTGGTTCCTGTCCGAAACGGCTTTCCACCAGCGCGCGATAGAAGAGATTTTCGGGATTATTCCAGCCTGCTTGCTGAAGTGCTTCGCGTAGTTCGAAGAACCGGTTCTTTTCCTGCAGTTGACGTAGCTGCGGGGCGTCGGCGGTAGTCAATGATAAACAGCAAATCAGTCCCAACAAGCACCGCATTGCGTTCATCGTACCCGCCTTTTTCCTTAAGGAACTGCCCGGTTAGACTATCGCTCCGACGATTGAGTTAGCCTCCACTTATTTGTTGTATCGACACGAAATCCCGTCGTCCATTTAGCGCGTCAACGGGGGGTTGCGACGGCGAAATCGGATACGACGGCAACGGCAAAGTCAAAAACGCCGGCTGGCAGCCTGCGCGACGAACCGCTGTGATCTAGCCCCGCCGTGGATTGACTTGCCTGCGACTGCGTCCTAACATTCGTCGCCAATGGCGGCATTCCAGCAATGATCGGCGAAACCATTTCGCATTACCGCATCCTGGAAAAACTGGGCGGCGGCGGCATGGGCGTGGTGTACAAGGCCGAAGATACGCGCCTGGATCGGCACGTTGCGCTGAAATTCCTGCCCGATGATTTGGCGCGCGACGCGCAATCGCTTGAGCGCTTCAAGCGCGAGGCGAAAGCTGCGTCTTCGCTCAATCATCCGAATATCTGCACGGTTTACGATATTGGCGAAGATAACGGCCGGACCTTCATCGCCATGGAATATCTCGAAGGCCAAACGCTGAAGCATCAAATCGCCGGGCGTCCGATGGAGATCGAAACGCTGCTTGACCTGGGCATTCAGATTGCCGACGGCCTCGACGCCGCCCATTCCAAAGGCATCGTCCATCGCGATATCAAGCCGGCGAATATTTTTGTTAGCGCGCGCGGTCACGTGAAGATTCTCGATTTTGGCTTGGCCAAGGTGCCGCAAAAAAAAGATGGCTCGCGCGACGATCCCACCATGGCAACTGCGGCGCCGGGTACAGTCAACGAAATCGATCTGACCAGCCCCGGCACGACCGTCGGCACCATCGCGTATATGTCTCCCGAGCAATTGGGGGCGAAGGAACTGGATGCGCGCACGGATTTATTTTCTTTCGGCGCGGTGCTTTATGAAATGGCCACCGGTGCGTTACCGTTTCGCGGCGACAGCTCCGCGTTAATTTCCGACGCCATTCTGCATCGCGCTCCGGCTGCGGCGGTGCGCCTGAATCCTGACATCCCGCCGAAACTCGAAGACGTGATCAACAAAGCCCTCGAGAAAAATCGCAACATGCGTTATCAGCACGCCGCCGATATCCGCACCGATCTGCAGCGGTTGAAGCGCGATTCCGATTCGGGTAGGAGCGCTGCAACATCGCTGCCGCCGCTTGAACCGCCCGAGGTACCGGCATCGGCGCAAGAATCGGCGCGCCGGCAATCTTCCGGCACCGTGCGCCGTTCGTCGGGGGCGTCGCGTGCCGTTTCCGTCGATGATGGATCGCCAGCCGCGGCGCCGTCGCAAGCCATCCCATTTTTCCGTAGCCGCAACGGTCAAATCATTTCCGCAGCAGCGATCGTGCTGGTAGCCGTTGCCGCTTACTTTTTTCTCCATGCGCGCAGCGCTCACGCTCCAGGCAGCGCGCAACACAAAGCTATCGCCGTCCTCTATTTCAATAATCTCACCCAGGATCAATCGCTTAATTGGCTGGATTCCGGCCTGACTGACATGCTTACCACCAATCTCGCCCAGGTGAAGGGCCTAGATGTCCTCTCCACCGAGCGAGTTCTCGGCGGCGTGCAGAGCGCCACGAAAGACGGCAAATCCCTCGATCCCGCGCAGGCGCAAAAAGTGGCACGCGAAGCTGGCGCTGACGCCTACATCACCGGGGCGCTGCTGAAAGTCGGCCCCACGCAGTTGCGACTCGATGTTCGCGTCCAAGACACCGCCTCCGGCCAAATCCTTTTCTCCGACAAGCTCGATGGCCAAGACGTGCAAAGCATCTTCGGCATGGTGGATCGGCTTACCGCCAGCATCGCCGGTAATTTCCTCCCCGCGTCGGACCTGCCGGCAAGAGCGCCGGAAATCGAGCATACGTCCACCTCGAACGTAGAAGCCTATCGCCATTACGAATTGGGAATGGATTACACGCGGCGATTTCTCGACGTCGAAGCAATTCGTGAATTCAATGAGGCGGTGCGTCTTGATCCGCAGTTCGCGCTGGCGTACGTACGGCTTTCCGACCAGTATTTTCTCAGCGGCGATGGACGGCAAAACGAGGAGATGACCAAGAAGGCGGAGCAATTGCAGGCGCGGCTTCCGCGCTACGATCAACTCGCACTGCAAACCCAGATCGTGGGGCGCTCGCGCGATCTGGAAGGGCTGGTGGAAGTATATAAATCGATCATCGCGGAATTTCCCCGCTCCAGCGGCGACGTCGCCAGCTTGTCCGGCACGCTCTCTGTGCTGGGACGTTCGGAAGAAGGCGCAGAGATTTGCCGTAGAGGCCTGGCGCTCGATCCCAAGAACGAGGACATTCTAAATACTCTGGCTTACAACCTGACGGAGTCGGGCGATTTGAATGGCGGCCTGGCTGAAGACGATGCGTACATGGCTGTGCGCCGCAACGATCCCAATCCGTTCGATACGCGCGGCGATATTCTCTATGACGCGGGGCGTAATGACGACGCCGTGGCGGCTTACCGCAAAGCCATCGAACTCAAGCCCGATTTCAGTGATTACGACGAGTATCTCAAGCTGGCCATCGTTTATGCCGATCAGCGCAAGCCCGATATGGCTGATGCCATGTTCCAGCAATTCTCACAGCATGCTGTAGCGGTCCAACAGCCTTATATCCCGGGATTCGAAGCGCATCTTCAGCAGACGCGCGGCGATTTCGAGGGCGCGCTCGTCAACTATCGCAAAGCGGTAACGCAGTTGGCGCACGCAGGACAAAATGGCGGCGCGGAAAGTTTCCTGAATCAGTTCGCGCTTTTGTCCATGTTGCTCGGGGAGAATTCTTCGGCGCTTTCCTTCGCGCAACAACAAAACATTGGCGACGAGCAGCTGGTCACGGTGGCTTTATTGCAATCTGTTGCGGGAAATACCTCGGCCGCCGATCAAAGCTGGGACAAATTTAAATCCAGTCACCCGTGGGTGGCACCGCGATTCTTTGAGACACGGAAGAAATTGCAGGGAGCTTATGCGGCATTGCAGCGCAGCGATGGGCGGGCGGCGCTCGGCGCGACCGGGGGTTTGCCGGAATTCGGTGAAGTGCGCTACTTGCAGGGGCGGGCTAATTTGTTGTTGAAAGACGATGCCGCCGCGGAGACCGAATTCCGTAAGGCGTTGCTGTACGAGCGGCGCATGAACAATTTTGTGGATATGCGTAGTGTTTTCCCCGCTTACGCCATCCTGAGCCACTATTATCTGGCGCAAATGTACGAACGCGATGGAAAGCGCGACCAAGCCCTAAACGAGTACCAGGAATTTCTATCGCGCTTTGAAAATTCCCGCACCAAGTTGCCGCAAGTTGCCGAAGCCCGAGCGAGCCTAAAAAAGCTAATGCAATAAAGCCTTTGTCTCCGCCGTTTCTGCAATCTGAAATTTCAAATCTGAAATGGCTTTGTTCGCGTCGTGTACGTTCAGCCGGCCAATGGAACGCAAGGAATGTCGGGTCTCGTTGCGCCGAGGACAATGGCCCACATTTTCGCGCGTGTTACACGGGCGGGCGCAGCAAGCAAGCCAGCGCCCCTGCGAGGAAAAATTCAAATGCCGCCGGAGATTTCAGCAGAGCCATTTGAAATTTGAAGTTTTCGTCGTCGCCGTCCGTTTTCTCCTGTAGGGGCGCTGGCTTGCTGCGCCCGCCGACGTGGCGCGAGCGAAAATGCGGTCCATATATCCCCGCACGCGCCGATCGCACGATCTTGTGTTTTCGATCCCTCTAATTGACTTGCTATCAGGGCCGTCCTAACATGCCCCACCGATGATGGCGCGACTACGATGCTAGGGCAGACAATTTCTCATTATCGCATCCTGGAGAAAATTGGCGGCGGCGGGATGGGCGTTGTTTACAAAGCCGAAGACACGCGCTTGGACCGGGCTGTGGCGCTGAAATTTCTGCCGGAAGATTTGGGGCGCGACGCGCAAGCTCTCGAACGCTTCAAGCGCGAAGCCAAAGCCGCCTCCGCTCTAAATCATCCCAACATCTGCACCATCCACGACATCGGCGAAGAAAACGGCAAAGCCTTCATCGTAATGGAATTTCTCGAGGGGCAAACTCTCAAGCACCGCATCGGCGGACGCCCCGTCGATCTCGACACGCTCCTTGATCTCTCCATCGAAATCGCGGATGCGCTGGACGCGGCACACGCGAAGGGCATCGTCCATCGCGACATCAAGCCGGCAAATATTTTCGTCACCGAGCGAGGCCACGCAAAAATCCTGGATTTCGGCCTGGCCAAAGTTCCCCAGAAAAAAGATTCCCGCGACGACGCCACTCTAGCCACCGGCGCTCTAACCGGCGTAGCCGAAGTCGATCTCACCAGCCCAGGCACCACAGTCGGCACCATCGCCTACATGTCGCCCGAGCAATTGGGCGCCAAGGAATTGGATCCGCGCACCGATTTATTTTCCTTCGGCGCAGTCCTCTACGAAATGGCCACCGGCACGCTGCCATTCCGCGGCGATAGCTCCGCGCTAGTCACCGACGCAATCTTGCATCGCGCTCCAGCCCCGGCGATGCGACTCAATCCGGATATTCCGACGCGGCTCGAAGACATCATTAACCGCGCGCTGGAAAAAGATCGCACCATGCGTTACCAGAACGCCGCGGACATGCGTTCCGAGCTGCGCCGCCTGAAACGAGACACCAGCTCAGCGAGCATGACTGGGGCCCAAGAAGCCGCCGCGACCCCAATCCCCGCGCAACAATCCGGCACCGTTCCGTCCGCAACAAGCGTATCTAGCGTATCGGCCGCATCCAGCGCGACCGTCCCACAAGCCGCGCAATCTTCGGGCACGCACGCCTCCGGCAGCTCCGTAATCGTAGCTGCCAAACAACACAAACTCGGCCTAAGCGCAGGCCTCGTCGTCACTCTGGTAGTGCTAGCCGCAGCCGGCTACGGCATCTACGCTTTGCTTGCCAGCAAAAGCGCCCCGCCCTTCCGAAATTTCTCCATCTCGCAAATCACCAACAACGGCAAATCCGCCCTCGCTGCCATCTCCCCTGACGGCAAATACATCCTCAGCGAACTCCAAGACGCCGGAAAGAGCAGCCTCTGGCTCCGCCACATCCCCACCAACAGCGACACTCAAGTAATCGCCCCCACCGACACGCTCTACACCGATCTAGATTTCTCCCCCGACGGAAACTACATCTATTTCATCAAAGCCGAAGCCGCTGATACCTCCGTTCGCGATCTCTACCGCGCACCAGTCCTCGGCGGCGCTCCCCAACTCATCACGCACAACATCGATTCCGGTGCCGCCTTCGCCTCCGATGGCAAGCGCTTCGCCTTCATGCGCGATAACGACCCCGATGTCGGCAAATTTCAACTCCGCTCCGCCAACGCAGACGGCTCAGACGAAAAGTTGATCATCTCAGGCCCCACCACGGACGCTTCCCGCTTCATCGCCTGGCTCCCTAATGCCAGCCAAGTCGCAAAGGTTCAGTATCAAATGGGCGATGAGCTCACCGCCATCAAAGTCTTCGACGTCGCTTCCGGCCGGGCGAAACCAGCGGCCTCCTTTAAGGACAAGTATTTCGGGAAAATGATTTGGCTCCCCGACGGCAAGGGCATGCTCGCCCTTTATCAGGATGCGTCCTCGAACTTCACCCGTGATCAGGTCGGTTTTGTTTCCTACCCCGGCGGACAATTTCACACGGTCACAAAAGACACCAACAGCTATGCCACTTTGACTCTATCAGCCGATGCCAAAACTCTCGCCACCGTTCAACGCCGAACTCTACGCAGCTTTTACGTATTCCCCGCGACGGGAACCACTGCGAATCTCCCCAATCCATCGCTTCCACAGGAAAAGGATTTCACCAATTTCGACTGGGCCATTTCTGGCGGCTTTTACCTCGCCGGGGAAACCCAAATCGTGCGCGTCTCGGCGGACGGAACCAACAAGACGGTTCTCCTCAGCAACGCGGGAACCGACGGAATCGGAGCGTGCCCGGATGGGCGCAGCCTGTTAATCGCATGGGCCGGCCCGACCAACGTCATCCATCTCAATATCTGGCGCACCGATGCAAACGGTGGCAACCCCAAGCAACTCACTTTCGGCCTTTACGATTCCCACCCCATTTGCTCGCCGGATTCCAAATGGGCTTACTACGATGATCAGAACGTTGGCATCCCCATGCGTGTCCCCCTCGATGGCTCAAGCAAGGCGGAGGTCGTCCCCGGCACAGTCGTCCCGCATGCCATCATGTCATCCCGCAACGTCGCGGTGTCGCCAGACGGAAAGTACTACGCGAACCTGCTTTCGTTCACGCCGGCCTCGGGATCCACGTCAAACTTGCAAAAAATAAATCTAGTCCCGCTCGATGCCGGACCACAACCGCAGACGCGCCTCCTGGATCCACACCCAGGCATCCACGGCAGTTTGAATTTCACCCCGGATGGAAAAGCCCTGGCCTACTCAATCTTGGTCACCGGCGTAGAAAATCTCTGGCTCCAACCGCTAGACGGCTCCCCAGGCCGCCAAATCACAAATTTCTCCGCCGAGCGAATCTCAATATTCCACTGGTCCCCAGACGGCAAATCCATAGCCATGCTCCGAGAACACACCGACTCCGACGTAGTCCTACTAAAGGCTACCGACACCCAGTAGGGAGGGTTCTTTAGACCCTCCCGGCTTGCGGCCCAAACAAGTTCACCAAAGCCACAAAATTCCCAAAATTCTTCACTGGCCCAAATCCGTTCGGCACGCACGCGCGTACTAAGCACGACGAGGAAGCGGCACGGGGGAACCCTCGCAGCCATAATTCAATCAAGGAACGAAAACAACAAACACCACAAGAACACGAACGCGGGTTCCACCGCCATTCGCTCAAAATAATCCGCCAAATAGGAGGCAGTACATGACTGCGCCAAAAGAAGGGGAACGTGTATCCAAATTGCCCGAACAACCGGAAGGATCAACTCGCAGGTCCTTCATACAAAAAGCCTCGCTGGCTGGCGCCGGTATCGCCGGGCTCGGCGGGATTCTCAGCGTGATGGCCGCGGAAGCAAAGGCGGGCTTTCACACGTTGCCGGGCGACGGAAAACAAGCGCTCGACAATCGCGGCGGCGGCGAGGACTTTGGCTTTGATTTTCCGGAGGGAAAGAAACGCGACACCAACATCCTAATAGCCGCCGAAATCGCCGAAGCCCTGGCGGTAACCACCTACACCAACATCATCAACACGTCGCCATTCTTCGGCAATCTCCCGAATGACGATCAAGGGTACCTAATCGCCGCGCGCCAGGAAGAGATGTCCCACTACGCGCTCGAGCAATCCGTCACCGATCAACCGTCGCCGTTCACCACATTCTTCTATCCGCCAAATATGTTCTCGGACGCGCAGACTACTCTCAATGTTCTGGTAACGCTAGAAGACGCCTTCATAGCTGCATATCTGGTAGGTGTCCGCAATTTCAGCACCCCAGATTTGCGCGTGACCGCGGCCCGCATCATGGGCATCGAAAGCGATCACCGCACGCTGGCGCGCGTCCTCGCCGGCGACGTTGCCCCGCAAGACGGTGGCCCGATTGAAAACATTACCGGCCTGGCAGGCATCCCGGAGCCAGCCGATCCGCCGAACAACAACGGCTACGAGCGCACCAACTGCTGGAATCGCATCGCGCAAGCGGTGGCGGCGTTGACTCCGTTCGTGGACGCCACGGCTGCGGCTAAAGCTGGCTTCGACACTACGAAGTCGTTCAGCTTTGACCCGTTTACGCCGGTGTTACCAAATCCGCTTGGGGCGTTTGTCAGCTTCAAAGGTTGCTAAAAAAACGGGGCCGATCTGTTCTGCGTAGGGGAGCGCCTTTAGCCCCTCCCGCAGTTCGGCCCCGCATTCCCTCAATTCACCACCGCGCAAACCCAAAATCGTATTATCGGTTTTTCCCGCCACTCACTGCACAGCCATAGCTGTCTTACCCGTCCGCTTCTTCTGCTGCAACTGCCACTCCTGCCAAGTCAACCAAACCACCACAGCATCAAAAGCTGTCAACATCATCAAAGCAAACGAGTGCGTATGCGTATAGCGGTAAACCTGATAAACCATGAATCCGCCAAACACGACAATCGTCAAAGGATAAGCCCACAATTTATTGAACCAAAGCGCAACGACCAACACAGTCTTAACAATCCCATGCGATAGCAAATACAAAGACGCAAAAACCGGATCAGCCCGCCCAATCTCATGCGCCAAATGCAAAAAGTGCGCAGAAATAAAATCGTATGGATTGCGTTGCTCCTCGCGTTCCAACAACCCCTGCACAAACGCAGCCAACCGCGCCGGCCCCACAAACCAAATCAAAATCCCGCCAGCCGTCTCCATCAACCCGCCAATACCCTTGAGCGTAATGCCGGTCCGAAAAGTCCCATGGAGCCACGACGAGCCCTTCATAAAAGCCATGCCACTCTCCTGACCAGGAAAAAGGTACGTGCCAGTAATATACAGCACCCCAGTAGGGGAGGGTGCTTTCCTGTCCGCCAGAAGTTTGGAGGAATCCCTCCCGCCTTTCGGCCCTGCCGGCCAATCGCAATCTCAGGCACCCATTCCAAAAGTGTCCTGATGTGAACAGCTATCCCCAATCAACGCGCATAAGCTGACTCAGTCGAGCAAGACGAACTCTTCTGCAAACAGATCAGCCGCCTTCCTCTGACCAACTAGGGAGGATCCAAACGAGCACTCTGCTAATCATTCTGGTCGTTGTGGTTTTGCTAGGCGGCGGAGGCTGGGGCTACTCGCGCTGGAACGGCAGAGACTAGCAAGCCTGTACCGGGCGATATCTAAATAGCACGCGCCAAGCGAACCGCACTAACGCCACAAGAAGAAATAACCACGCCCCGCAATTCAAATCGATTTAGAGGAGAAAATAAAATGAAGCCAGGCACTCAAAATGAAGTAGAAGGCGCGATCCACGAAGTAAAAGGCAAGATCAAGGAAACGGTAGGCCGCGTAACAAACAATCCGAACCTCGAGGGCGAAGGCCTAGGCGAAAAAATCGGCGGCAAAGTCCAAAAGAAAATCGGCCAAGTACAAAAAGTAATCGAAAAGCCGTAATCCAGTCGGGGAGGGTTCTTCCCTGTCCGCCAGTATTTTGGAGGAAGCCCTCCCGCTTTTCGGCCCTCTTAGGTTTCGTAACTTCGATCTCCGTTTATACTCGTACGCCGTGCCCATTTCGCGCACCAACGGAGTCCCCATGCCAAAAAGAAATCTTCACCGCCTAATAATCGCAATCACCGTCGCAATAGCCGCGCTAGCTTCCGCAGCAACCCCGAACCTAAATTCCCAAAGCCCCACAACCACTCCGGCAGCCGAACTCCGCATCAGCGGCGACGTAACCACCCCGCAAACGCTAACCATCGCCGATCTAAAGAAAATGCCCCGCAAGACTCTCTCAGTAGTAAATCCCCACGATAAAAAAACCGAAAACTACGAAGGTGTCCTGCTCGAAGAACTGTTAAAACGAGCCGGCGTAGCCCAGGGCGAAAAACTCCGCGGCACCGCAATGGCAACATACGTAGAAGCAGAAGGCAGCGACGGCTATAAGGTAATCTTCTCCCTGGCCGAACTAGATTCCGGCATCCTGGATTCCGAAGTAATAGTGGCCGATACGCTAGACGGCAAGCCCATAGCCCCAGAAGTAGGCCCGCTAAGAATAGTAGCCCCTCACGAAAAACGCCCAGCCCGCTGGGTAAGAATGCTAGCCAAAATTACAGTAGTCCACCCATCAAAATAAAAAAGCTCGATGCGAGGCCGCGGGTCGTCGTTCGGTCCGTAAGCTTTGTCAGGGCATGACTTCAGTCATGCCGAAAGCCCCGCAAAGTGCATCGGCTTTAGCCGCTGAGGTGAGTCTTATTTCGCCTTCCTCAAACTCTCGCCGGCCTCACAAGATCCTTTCGCGCCGTAAACTCCCCAGACTCCAAAGCCCTCTCCCGCAAATACAAATACACCGGCAAAGCAAACGAAACCCCAACCAAACAAAGTCCAGCGGTAACAATCCACCCACGCCGGATCTTCACCCGCGAAGACTCCATCCGAATAAACACCATCAAAACCAACCCCGAAACCAAAACATCCGCAACAAAAAACAAACTAATCCGGTTGGCAGCCAGTTGCGCAAGAAAAAGCCGCGCATCAAACCCATTCTGAAGCAACCAAGGAATAAACTGCGAATACGGAACCGCCACGCCAAGCAAACAAAGCAGCAAATAAATATTTTTGCGCCCCATCCAACCCCCGCCGCAAAACGTCTCGATTTCTTCTCCACAAGTACGGTCATGCAATCGAAAAGGTTTCAGCCCCGTAGCGCTGGCGTCCCGCCGGCTCCGCCGAGCGCAATAGTCCGCAACAACCGCAAACCAGCACGGCCCCACTCGCAAAATCAAATCTTTGTATTTGAATTTGAATCCCGCCGAAGAAACCGCGAAAAAGCCGCGCTACTGCTCCGCCAAATGCCCCGCCTGCAACCGCGTCTGCAACGCCCGCAAAATCGTATCCCGTGCAATCATCCCCACAATATGCTCGCCATCCAAAACCGGCATCTGATTAATGTCTTCCCGTTGCATCCTCTCCAAAACACTAAGCACCGGCTCAGCAGGCTGCGCCCAATGAATCTTATCCAGCGGCATCATAGCCGCCTGCACCGAAGTATTAGACCAATCCTCCCGAGGCACCGACCGCGCCGCATCCAAAGTAATCAACCCCACAGGAATCTCCCCATTATTCACAACGTAGCACCGTCGCCCAGTACGCAAAACCTCCTGCACATAATTCTCGATCGAATCCTCCCGCCCAATCGCAGGAATATCCTGAGTCATCACGTCCCCGGCCCGAATCCCGGTAAGCGCCGAGCGAATCGTAACCTGCGCATAACTCTCCTGCGCTGCATCCCGCAAAAACCATCCAATGAACGCCAGCCACAATCCGCCAATCTTATCCCCGGCAACAAACTGCGCGATCCCGCCAAATATCATCAAATATGCAATCACCTGTCCGGAGCGAGCCGCATAACGCGTAGCCTTCGAAAAATCATTGGTAATACCCCAGACCAAGGCCCGAAAAATTCGCCCGCCATCCAACGGAAATCCAGGCACCAAATTAAAAGCCGCCAAAACAAAATTAATTTCCGCGAGCCAGGTAGCGGTAGCAATCACCATCTCGCTAGCCCCAGGAATTCGCGTCACCAGATAAAAACCGCCGGAAAGCAAAAAGCTGGTGATCGGCCCCGCAATGCCAATATTGAATTCCTGCCGCGAATTCGTAGGCTCGCGTCCAATCCGCGCTAACCCGCCAAACACAAACAGCGTGATCGATTGCACCGGAATTTTGTAACGCATGGCCACCACGCTGTGCCCAAGCTCGTGGACTACCACAGAAGAAAAAAACAAGATTGCAGTAATAATCCCCAGCGCCCAATGTTGCGAAGGCGACCACCCCGGATGCTGCTGCTTAAACTGCGTCCCCAACGAAAAAGTAATCAGCGCGAAAATAATGAACCAACTCGGGTGCAAATAAATCGGGATCTTAAGAATTTGCCCGACCCGAATTCCCGTTTGTTGCTCCATTTCTCCCCCGAGACGCATTATAGCCAAGCCGCGCCCCCGCGTCCGAGTTTCCACGCCGTGTGCCAATCCCCACGAAAGCCCCCGCCCGGCCACACGTAAGTGCCCTGAAATCAGCAATTGAAGATTGGCGGCTCATTTGCCGATAGAGGCTGTGCCGTAGCTAAAGCGGCAGCGTCCGGGAGCTTCAAACGGGAGGCAGGCCAACATGCAAGAACCGATGGAATTCGCAGTAGTCGGATTGGCGGTAGTCGGATCGATCTCGATAGCAGTAGTAGTCGAGTGGATCGGCCTCTGGGGCTTAATGAAAATGATGCCCGACCCCGAGCCAGCCACAGCCCCGGTTTCGCTAAGCGCCGCCGTATCGAACGAGAACGTTCCAAACCCGCACGCCGAGTCGGTGGATTCGTTGCATTCCACAGCTCGTGCCGCGTCGGCGCCGTAACGAGCCAAAGGTGCGCGCATGGTTTCTGCGATGTTTCGTCAGGGCAGGACTAAGTTTCGTTAGGGCAGGACTAAGTTTTGCCAGGGCACGACTTTAGTCGTGCCGAAGATGCCCCTAAATGCAAACGGCTTTAGCCGCTGAGGTTTTGTTTGCGAGTTCTCACACAGTTTCCAAAGCCCCTCGAGGGCACAAGAAGTTCTAGGCCCCAGCGTCAATACGTCGCCTGGGCTTGGGAGCAACCGCTGGCAAAAACCCTTGCAAGGTGGCTTCAAATTCCGCCGCAAAGAAGCCACCCTGCCGGCGGCGCCGCTCGAAACGGTAATTTTTTCCAAGCACCTCCGCGCCTCGTACCATGTACCTCCGCGGCTTTCCATGCCTAATCTAACCCGGGAAACTGCAAATGACCTCAATCGCCAACTCAACGACCAGCGACGTAAAACCCCAAAAACCACGAATTTCTATTCAACACACCGAAACGAATAGAAATCGCCGTAACCCCATGAAAACAAACAGAAATCACATTTTCTACCCGATACAAAACTGACCCTTTGAGTGCGCCCCATTTACCGGCCCCGAGCCCCTCAGGCCGCCCGGCCCGCTGTGCTATGATGGCGCGTCACGTTCGCCTGGCGCAAAATCATGCGGTCCGCCCGCCGATTCTTCCCCGTCACCATTCTCTTTATTTTCTTTTCACTCCTCGCCGTCACGACTCCGGCCGCGCCACAAAAAAATTCCTGGCCTAACGCCATCGATTCCCTAGCCGCAAAAATTGCCACCGCCGCCGACGCGCGTTCCCCATCGCTGCATCTCAAGGTAAAAAACATCTCCTCACTCGATGCCGCTCGCGTCATCGAATTCCGCCAGGAATTGGAAGCCAATTTGCAACGTCGCGGAGTGAAACTGGCCGCAGACGGCACAGCAGACGCGACAGTGGAAGTGAACATCACCGAAAATCTCCGCGCCATAATTTTCGCAGCCGAAGTGCAGCGCAACGATTCGCCCGAAGTCGTGCTAGTAAGCCTCGATCGCGCTGACGCCGACGCGAAATCCGACGCGCGCCCCGCCGTCCGTCTGCAAAGGGAATTCGTTTGGTCGCAGCCCGATCCTATACTCGATTTTCAAGTGCTGCCGGCCGCGCCAGACGCGCCGTCACGTCTCGTGGTCCTCGAGCCGCGCCGCTTGGTAATTTACCGCTCTGCAGAAGGCAGTTGGCAGCCTCAGGAATCTCATCCTCTGCCGTCGCTTCCATCAGCCCGCGATCCGCTCGGCACGCTCACGCCGCCAGACACCGACGCCGACGCATCCATCGGCGTAACTCTGCCCGGCGCCAAGTGCACGCTAAAGACTCGCGAACGCTTCGAGCTCACCTGCTCGCCGGCAAGGGACATTCGCTCGAATGTCGAGACCGATTTCGTCTCGCTGGCATTCAACTGCGGCACAAGGTCTCAAGCAGTACTCACCGGCGACGCCGACTGGACGCGCCCAGACTCACTCCGCGTAGTAGAAGTAACAGGTCGCGCGAATCAGGTAGGCGAGGCAATGTCATTCTCAGGCCCGATCCTGGTGCTCTGGCCGGGCACACAAAGCGAAACCGCGCGGGTCATATGGCGCGACCTCGCGACGGGAGATTATGAAGCAGGGATTATCACGGCATCTTGCAGCCCTTAGCGCGATCGTAGCGGTAAGCGCGATCGCGTTAAGTGGCGCAGGCCCCGGACGCGGCGTCCGTCATAAGGGAGGGTATTCAGTCCCTGCAGCCTTTCGTCCTTCGGAGCGGCCCGTTTATGGCGGCACGCTTCGAGCCGAGATCGGCGAGCGCGTGAGCCTGCCCGAGCCGGCCGTCGGCTCGATGGATGCATCGGAGTCCGAGCTAATATCGCTGGTGTACGAAACGTTGGTACGCATCGACGGTCGTGGCGAGATCCGACCGCTCCTCGCCGACACTTGGGAGCGCGACGCCACCATGCGCCGATGGAAGTTTCATCTACGCAGTGGCGTAAAGTTTCAGGATGGAACGCCACTTGCTCCTCAAAACGCCGTGGCCGCGCTGATCAACGCTGACGAAGACTGGCGCGTAACGCCCACAAGCGACGGCCTGCAGATCGAAACCCCGTCAGCCACGCTGGACTTTCCGACGACGATGGCACAACGAAAGTACGCACTAATCCGCCGCTCCAAAGAAGCATCAGGTGGCACCGGCCCCTTCAAGATCGAATCCTGGGAAGCCGAAAAGCACGCGCTGCTCTCGGCGAATCAAGACTACTGGGGCGGCCGCCCGTTCCTGGATTCGGTGGATGTTCAATTCGGACGAGCCGCTCGCGAACGAATGATCGACCTCGAAGTCGGCAAAGCCGATTTGGTCGAGTTACCGGCGGAAATGGCGCGCCGAGCCAGCGACGAGAAAATTCGCATCGAAGTGACGCCGCCAGTCGAATTGCTGGCGCTGACATTTCCATCAGCCCGAACAGTTGGCGCGATACGCTCGCAAAGTTCAGTACGCGGCGCCGAAAGGCCGCCCGAAAGTGAAACGCGTTTGCGCGAAGCCGTCTCGCGCTCGATCGATCGCGCCGCGATAGTAAATCTAGTTTTGCAAAAAGAAGGCGAGCCCGCCGGCGGATTATTGCCGCAATGGATCTCCGGAACCGAATTTCTATTTTCGAGCGCCGCAGATGCGGCGGCAGCAAGAGCCTTGGTGAAACAGATCGCACCTGCTCCCGCGCTGGTCTTGGGATATGATTCGGGCGACGCAATGGAACAAGCCGTGGCCGAAAGAATTGCCGTGAATGCCCGAGAAGCCGGAATTACCGTGACGTCGATCGCGATTCCAGCAGTGCAGTCGCCACCAGCAAACGCAGCGCGCGCCGAAAAGCCGAAATACGACGCGCGCCTCATGCGCGTGAATCTCGTTTCGCCGCTCCCACGGCCGGCGCTGGCGGCGCTGCTGGCAAGTTTTGCATCGGAACTCGGTAGCGTCGATTCGACGGTGCCGGAAACGGCAGATGCCGCGGAAATTTACGCGCGCGAAAAAGCAGCGCTCGAAACTTGGCGCGTGATTCCGATAGCGCATCTGCCGCGCGTCTACGGCCTTGGACCGCGCGTCAGAAATTGGTCGATTCCACCGGGCGCTGCGATGAATGGTTTGCCGCTCGCCGATATTTGGTTGAAGAGGGAAGCGCAGTGACGTTTCGTTCGAGACTTTTTTGGCTGTTCACATTCTTCGTGCTGCTCGCGGTTGGAATTGTGGCCGCGGGCGTCACCTTCGTCACGCGCAACGCCTTCGAACAACTCGACGCGCGCCGCACCGACGCGCTAGTAGCGCAATTCCGCGAAGAATTCAAACAACGCGGCGACGAAGCCGCCCTGCAAGTGAAAGGCATCGCCGACGCCGAAGCCACCACGCGCATGGCCATCGAACTCATGCGCCCTAACGCGGATGCTTCGACTTACTACTGGGACGCCCGCAACGTAGCCTCCGCGCACCAACTCGATATCCTAGATTTCGTCGCCACCGACGGCACAATCATTTCCTCCGCCGAATGGCCCGCGCGAGCCGGCTACAAATTAAGTTGGGTCACAAAAAGCGACGATTGGGCGTCAGCCGGACCGTTTCTGACGCGCATGGACACGCAGGAAGGCCCGATGCTCGGCCTCATGGCCGTTGCAAATGCAGTGCCGGTAGCCGACAAGCGCGTCTACGTCGTCGGCGGAAAAAAACTCGGCAAAGATTTCATCTCCACGCTCGCGCTCTCCGAAGGCATGCGCGCCCTGGTCTACCTGAATCTCGACAAAGATTTTTCGAGCGATGGCTTGCTCGACGCCAATGGCGCGGTGCAGGATGCCGAAAGATTCTCGCCGCTCGTCGAGCAAGTGCGCCAAGCACCGAAAGAACAAACCGCGCAGATTTCCTGGAGCTCCGATCCGGCCAGCGCGGAAGTATTCCATCTGCTGCCGCTCGCAGGCCGCGATAACGAATTACTAGGCGTCTTGCTGATTGGCGCCTCCCAGCGCGAGCGCGTAGTCGTCGAGCATCGCATTATTTTGCTCGCCGTCGGCGTCGCAGGCCTCGGCCTGCTGCTCGGCGCGATTTTGAGCTGGTGGGGTGCCGCGCGAATCACCCAGCCGGTCACCAAATTAGTGAACGGTGCAAGGGAAGTGGCCGCCGGAAATTGGAACGCGCGCGTGGATCTGCACTCCAAGGACGACATCGGGCAATTAGCCGCTGCGTTTAACCAGATGACCGAAGAACTCGTCGATCAACGCGATCGTCTAGTGCAATCGGAACGCGTCGCGGCCTGGCGCGAACTGGCGCGGCGTCTCGCGCATGAATTGAAGAATCCGCTGTTCCCGCTGCAAATCACGGTTGAAAATTTGCGGCGCGCACGGATGAAAAACACCGACGACTTCGACGAAATCTTCGATGAGTCCACGGAAACGCTGCTGGCCGAAATTGAAAACTTGAAGGGAATCATCGGCCGCTTCAGCGATTTCGCGCGCATGCCGCGTCCAGAGTTACGCACCGTCGACGTGAATGAAGTCGTTCGGACGGTGGTGCGCCTATTCGAGGCGCAATTCAGCGCCGTGGGTCGCCCGCCCATCACGCCCGAGCTGCATCTCGAAGCGAATTTGCCGCACATCCAAGCCGATCCGTTGCTGCTGCACCGCGCCATCGAGAATCTAGTGCTGAACGCGATGGACGCGATGCCATCGGGCGGCGTTCTGGCCATCGCCACGTCAACCGGCGACGGAAGCGTGGTAATCGAAATCGCCGACACAGGTTCGGGCTTGACTAAGGAAGAGTGCGAGCGATTGTTCACGCCGTATTACACGACGAAACAGCATGGCACCGGCTTGGGCCTCGCCGTAGTGCAGTCGGTGATCAGCGATCACGGTGGAACAATTTCCGTCGAGAGCGAAAGCGGAGTCGGCACGACATTTCGAATCGTGCTGATGATCAAGCCCGCCGTGGAGACCGCGAAAAGTTCGAAAGCAGCCGCAACAGCGCCGCCGTCGCAAGCGCAGCAACCCGCGGCCCTCCTCGCCGCTCCCGCGCAACGGGAACCTGATGCGCCGAACGAGACATCCGACACTGCGGGACACGATGAAGTGTCCGATTCTTCGCGCGACGTCGCCCACGATTCGCATGAAGCCGCCGACGCGGCGCAGAATTCCGCCGAGACCATCAGCACTTCCGAGCCCGAGGCCTAGCCCGCGTGACCGCCAAAGCTCATGTCCTGATAGTCGATGATGATCCCAACACGCTCGCATCCCTGGCGCGCGCATTTCGCTTGGCTGGCCACGATGCCACC
>Ga0206813_1038_pt1 | contig 38259 bp, 35 predicted proteins | sample Alteio_BWOrgCont_92_FD_152856 | JGI IMG/M metagenome (GOLD analysis project Ga0206813, IMG submission 152856) | Enriched cells from forest soil in Barre Woods Harvard Forest LTER site, Petersham, Massachusetts, United States -... | ecosystem: Environmental > Terrestrial > Soil > Temperate forest >...
TTCGACAATTCCGAAATCGCCACTCTCTCTTCTTGGGCTATTTCCAAATAAGAAAACGTATTCAGGTACATAAAATTTGCCCACGACTCTTTTATACGTGTATACATTAACTTCAAAGCACGACGATAAATGAGATTGGTCGCCGCATCTGGGACCGTTGAAATATCCTCTTTAAAATAACCTAACCACGTATCGGATGCATTCTTCTCGATCATTATGCGAAGATCTTCATCTAAAGTATTCACATAAATTTGCAAAACCAGGACCCGTCCTAACCCTGACTTCTCCTCCATTAAGCGCTGCAAGATCATTTCCCGAAATTCAGTTTGAGTGACCAGGAGCCTTGCTAGCTCCGGTGCTTTGTGCTGAGAAATATACTTTATCTTGCCGGGCACCCCCAGCATTTCAAAGTATGTCTTAAAGTGGATTGCTAGCGGTTTCGGGACGTTATAAAATGGAGCATTGGGAGAGTCCGGCTTATTATCCTCTACCTGCTGTTTGGCCGCGTCATTAATGTCCGCTTCCAGGCCAGGATGCAAATAACCACTCCCCGGCCAATTGGGAGAATTTCCTAAAAACTCCTTGTTTGAAGCTTCATTGCTCTTGGCTTGCTCTACAGATTTAATGTCGTCTCCCGCAGGGCTGTTGCTTAGACCATCCGGACGAAATTTCTCGGGTGCATATTCTAATCCTATCCTTCGGTAGACTGTTTTTGCGAGCAATCCCGCCAATGCAGTTACCCCTTCGTGACCCTCCGCATCGGCATGGTTTTGAGCATAGGCATTAACGCTGTTATACCTTCCGGCCAACTGCGGGATGCTCCAGTAATTGCTTCTTAATATTAGTTCCGCTCCTTTAGAATTCGGATGCCTGCGCAAGAAGCTTACAATAACATTGTCTGTAAGCACGCGCGTTTGGGTATCCGACTCGACTGATGTCGTTAACTGTTCCAGGGCGTCGTTATTCTTACTCTTCGATATGTTCGTACCGTTCCCCTCCTTTGAATCCTCTGTACCTGAATTTGATTTCGGCGCGCTGGAATGCAGTACAAGAGCATCGTTGAAGGACCTATAAATGCTACCTAACAAAACATCGTCCTTTTGAGTGCGCTGGGCTTCTTTTAAAACAGGTAAAATTATTTTAGTAGCGTCCCCCGCGATACTCTGGATATTATTTTCATTGATATTGGCTTCCGGATTCAAAAACACATACTGGAGTGAAACTTCGGTCAGGATACCATTTTTAATTAACTCGGCTAATATCCGGTCTCCATCTTTGATCGGGGTCACCTCGCCCTTGGCAGAAACTTCCTGCAGGAAGTTTGATTTCTCAATAACCCCCTCCGCCTTGCTGATGAGTTGAATAAAGGAGGGCATGTTAAGATCGTCGCGTTCAGCCATGAATAAAAGAAGCTGTTCATAAATTTCAGGGTACTTCTCCTGTAAAATAATTCTACTTATTGATTCATTGTCTTGAGAAACGGAAAGGAATAGTTCTAGCTCTTTGCTGCGAACTGTGAAGTTATTGTCATTGAGTCTCCTTGAAGCATCTTCCACTTGTCCTAAATTACCGCTTGTAATAGACAATGCTGCGGCTGGACTTCCATATACTTGCGCTCTCTGTCCCAAATGTGGGTCCCTTTCAGCGAAGCCTGACAACGGTATCGCTGCCACAAGCCCGGCGATCAAGACGGCCTTGCGCATGAGTGGCCTGACCGATAACATGGCTGAATTTACTTTTTTGCGAATTCTTTGCTTTTGATTTTGTACAGGGATGCTTTTAGGATTAGGCTTGTTTAAATTAGGTTTTGCATCTTTTGATTTTCCAAATAAAAAGAATGGTTTCTTTTCTGCAGGTGCAGCTATGGGAACATTTACTTTTCTTGCTATAGTCTGAACTGTCCTTACTCTTCCTTCTCCCTGAAGTCCCGTCCCAAATTCCAATAAGTCTTCCCATGCTTGATACCCTTCCATGTAAGCATCGATCTTCTTGTCCCACGCAACCCCCAGATCAAGACGGGCTTTTTCTAATTCATAGGCCGCGTATTGCCCGGGCGGGGCTTTCAACACTTCCAGCGCGTTATTATACGTTTTTTCAGCCAGAGCTATTTGTTCACCGATTTGCTTCATTCCTTTAATAATAGGCCCTGCCCTAGATCTGAGCTCACTTTGTTTAAGCCTTACCGCCGCCTGCGCCATGAGGATCCTGTTGATCGCTTCCTTCTTCTCGGTATTTAACGGCACATTGATCAGATCTCCCAACGACCAGCCTAAGAACATCTTGCTCGAGATCGGCTTATTCATCTGTACCCCTAAATTTTTATTATTGGCCGAGGTGTTAGGCAATCCTGGTATTCCTAATAATTGCGCATCTTGAAAACTCGCTTTTAACTCAGCCATCACCTTCATCATCTCAGGATTACTGCTGTCAATCGACGTGATCTGTTCTATGATGCTGCTTTCCCTGCCTATGACGTTATACACAGGGTTAACCGCGGGCAGAATCGGGGCAACGCTCTCATGCTGTGCACCTGTCCAGTAATTCACCTGTGCCGTGGCCACTTGTTCTTGTCTTGTTAAAACCTTGATGGCTGTTTCAACATCATCACTATTAACGATCTCTTGGGCTTTTTGTTCCGGGGTCGCATCCTTAACTTCATTCTTGGCTTCGATCTCCTGGGCTGTTTCTCCTAAAAAGGGTCGCTCTCCATCCATTTTTTGACTCATCTTTTGACGAATACCCCATAACTCTATACCCCATCGCTTCCCTTCTCTCTTTGCCTTTAAACGAAATCTCGCCAACAAATCATCACCGATATCTGTATCGGTCGCGGCTCTTGCCCTTTGCTTGCCCACTACTCCCAATCCCCAGTCAGCAGCCCAACCCAGACCTTTACCAGCAACTAGTTTCCCTCTATTAAGAAGATCCGCCTGAGTTGTTAATCCTGCTAGTAAATTAATTAATCCTTTAAGAGGTGTCTGAGCTGTTTTATGTCCATTAGCATCAACTTCAATATCTCCTCCTACTCCAAGATGCGGCGCTCCAGGCAGGCCCTGGCTCAACCTCAAATTCTCGACTGCCAGGGCATATTGCGCCTCCAGGTCTTTATTCTCACCCACCAGCTGGGATGTTTGATCTAACGTTAAATGAAAACCATCTCCTGATGGAGCATAATAACCTTCCGGTGGTAAATAAAAAACCGAAAGATCCTTCTCTGTCGGCGTAATCCGTGGTTGGGGGCGATCCGGCTCAGGAGGGATTTCCTTCATCTTCGGCAATGACGCCTTGGGCGGATCGATTTGTATGCCTGATGCTTCTATCCGCCGGGTTTGATCGTCGGTCAATCCATAATATACATTCGCTCCTAAACCCGGCTCCAAAAAGAATTTGGGGTCATAGACCTTGATCCTTAATTCCTTGTTATCCCCTTCATCAATCGATTGACTCGTTGGTTTGCTCCCGGTCGTCACAACCCTTCCTACAAATAACTTCCCGTTCTTCTCAACTAAAACAAGATCTCCCTTTTTAATTTGCACTCCCTCAGGAACTGTCAGGTGATACTCTCCCTTATTAGAGGTATCTCCCAGAAAAACAGCACCTGTCCTTATTACAAAACCTTCGTTTCCTACATTCAAACTGTTTGTTTCATCAACCACCCAATCAATCCGCCCGTCAAAGGGAGAATACATCACAGAATTTTGGATATCTGCCCAAAGTGTATCGCGCTCATACCTAAGCTGTGCTAATTTCTTGGCTAATTCTGCCTGTCTCTCTGCTCCCTCATTGTTGCGGTCATTGGGTCCTGGGGCAGCCAGCTCCCAAAGGGTCCTGGCATTAACTACCTCAGCGGTCTTTGCATTGAATTTCTCCCAAAGACCCGTTATGTCGATATTCCCAAGAGGATCATGATGCTTAACCCAATTGCCTAGCTCAACATGACGCGTCAGCTGACCTGCCACCAGGGTTGGGACAGGGTATTCTTCTACCTCATTGATCGGTGCCGCTGTCGGCATCTGGCCCGCTTGATCCAGTTCTTCTTTAATCGACTTGAGAACCGGCGACTCAACATCCGGTGAATTGATTGTCACCGATGTTTGCACCATCTGCTCAGCTTCGACACCCGGAGCATCCGTCACCACAAAACTCGGATGCGTTACAAACTCTCCTAGGCCAGGGGTCCACTCACTGTAAATATTCCTGACCGGCTCTGCACCTCCCATTAATCTGATTTCGGTATCACTAAAATAGGTGATCGGATTCCTGCCCGCAGAGTGGTCAATATCAAAATCAAAACGTACCCTCTCAAGATTAATAAAGTTAAACACCTGTTTGCCTGCTGTTACAGGCATGCCATCGGTTAACCGTTCACGGTCTGTGATCCTTAAGCTATACGGCGCTTTAAACCAGCGGTTTTCTTTCTCTCTCTTGGCTGTTTCTAAAAGTCCTTCCAGCCGATGCAGTTCCTGCTCGATCTCATTGACCTTCTTTAGACTTGTCGCGTTTCTATCCAGTTTCCATCTCTCTATATCAACAAGCTTTTTCTGCGTTTCCACCTGTTCTGTATATGAGGCTATATCGTCTTCATTCTTCTGGTCAAATATCAGAAAAATTGGTGCCCCTCTCTCAAACGTATCCCCTTGAGCCAACTGGGCAATCTGCCCTCCAAATTTTGGTATCGCAATTCCATCCACAGGATTGGCTTTAAGAAGATTGGGGTCATTAAAATTGTGTTCAAAAAGAACCGTTTTTGTCACATTCTCCGATGATGCCGGTGGTGGTGACGTTGGTTCGCTTGACGGTGGTGGCGGCGGTGATGGCGCTAATGGTCTGGGCTCTGATGTGTCTGTTGGACGAACTGGCGGCGGTGGTGGTGGCGGTGGCGTCCCAGACGGGATTACAGTAGGCGGTAATACTACATTTGCCGGCGTTGAAAGAAATAGGTCTCTCGTAAACTTGGGCTTGGCTTTTAGAGTTGGGGCTGGGGTTGGAATCGGTGTTGCTGCTGCAGCTGCACGTCTATTGGCTTCTTGCTGGGCCAGTTCTTCAGCTAATCGCTGCTGAGCTAGTCTTTCTGCTGCTTGCTGCTGGGCCAGTTTTGCTGCTGCCTGCTCTTGAGCCAGCTTTGTTGCTGCCTGCTCTTGAGCCAACTTTGTTGCTGCTTGCTCTCGTGCCAGCTTTGCCGCTGCTTGCTGCTGGGCCAGTTTTGCTGCTGCTTGCTCTTGAGCCAGCTTTGTTGCTGCTTGCTCCTCAAGATCCCCTCTCTTTTGATGTACTTCTTTATGCACTGCGGGTGCTTGCTCTTTTTTTGGTGTTCGAGCTACTGCTCTTGATTCTGCAAGTTGCTTTTTCTTAAGAAAATCCTGCCACACTGCATTTATTTGACTTTTTGTTAGCGGTGTCGCGCTGACGATATGTGCGATAACAGCTTCTTTGCTTTGAATTTCTTTATGCGTACGCTTATCGCGATTAACCTTTACCGCACGCAGAACGACCATGGGAGTTTTGACATGCTTATCAATTACATTGGGATTGTGAAAAAATCCCCCTGCCAATTCTAAACGGGGATGTAGAGAAGGTTTTACCAAATCATTCGTATTGGCTGCTGACGCCTGATACGCTGAGGCCACCGAAATGGCAACAACTCCCAAAAATATCCTGATGGTCTTTGAACTTATCATTGCCTCATTGCTCGTCATAGCCTCATTCTTTAATACCCTCTCTACCACGTTATTCGACCCCTGCGCTTCAAGCTTGACCGAAGCCATGGCTTCATTCGTATCAGCGATGGGGGTGCGTTTCATGAGAGCATCTAGCGCTCCTGCGTTAGGCACATATAATGATTTCATGGCCTTCTCAACTGCAAAAACGATCCCTCCGGAAAAATATTTCCTGGGAACGATCTGTTGCGAAATGGGATCTACATCCTCACGGATGTAGTTATACGCTCCCACTTTGTAGATCCTTAAGTACTCTTTGTAGATCTTTTCTTTAATATTTTTATCAACACCATCCACCCCGGCGATCTTCTTTTTGTTCACATAAAAACTGGCCAGGGCGCTTCTTTTTAAAGCGCGCTTAAACCACGCGGCCAGGATCATGGAATGGAATATCTGACGGACAAGCGCGAAATTCTTGCCTGTGTTGATCTCTTTTTCCAATTCAGGCAGAATGATCTGTTTGGTGATCAATGACGATATCCTGTGCAGCTCGCTTGTCCCTTTTCCCGCTTCAGGTTCATGTTTCTTGAGCGCCAGGTAATCCTCATCCAGCATCACCTTAAGATGTGCCTCTCCGATCAGGGCACTATAGCCCATGTCATAAACAATGGCCTTGTCCGGAACGATCCACACCTTGTTAAACGTATTGACCGGCAAATTGGTGGTGCCGAATTCTTCGGACGCTTTTTTGTAAACCTGTGCCCAGAATTTTTTACCAAGACGCGATTCCGGATAGGTCAAAGAAGCTGCCAATTGCTTTAAAAGTTTATCCTGCTCCAGAAGTCCATTGCCTGCATCGGTCAGCGCTAATTCATCGGGAATGATCTTGTTGGATTCATAGGGGGAGAGATTGACCCAAAGGTCTTCTTCGGGAATCGTTAAACAAGTGAGGAAGTATTTTATGAGGAGAGACGCTTCTTTCTGATCGATCGCACGCTGATCACTTGAACCAATCATAAAATCAAATTGAAATGGCTTATCCGGATATACGCGCATCCCTCGCAAGACAGGCAGGGAATACGGAGTGGAAAGGTCAACAAAGTAGCTGTTGGGAGCATCTAAAAAAGGTGTGCCTTGGGCTTGAACCTGCTGCAGGTTATTTTGAACCAATAAAAATACCAGGATCCCGCATATTATACGAAAAATCCTGGATTTTTTATTAAAAATAGACATTTATATAACCTATTGAAATATATTGATTTAAGTTCTAGCTTTAGCCCGAATAAACAATTATTACGTAGAGTATAGCCGACGAATGTTAATATTGGGTTATGGTTGGATTAATCTTATATAAAATGAGTTATATATAAGTATTGATTAGGGGATTGTCGAACTAGCTAAACATGCTATAAGGATAAATTCCTGAGGAATGGCCATCACTCCAGGTGATGCCAACGGCATAATTTCCTAAAGGCAGGATCTCTTGGGGATTAATGTCTGCGGGAATCTTCTTTATATCAATGAGGGTTTTGCCGGTAACTTCAGAAACGCACAAAGCACAGGCACATTTAGCGCGAAGATCAAAAGCTTTGGCTGTCAATTCCCGGCCATCGCTCATGACCAAGACTACGTGCCCATCCCTGTAGCCAGCATCTTTGAGGTCCATTTGTGAAGTTTGCGGCTGCTCAAGGACTTGCAGCAGTTCATCCGCTGCCTTTTTAATATAGGTATTGCCCTGAAAAGCACGCATATCACCAGAAAATTGTTCCGTGATGGGTATCTCAACCAGTGTTTTGACACCAAAGCGAGAGGACAAGGCCCCTGCTTTTTGTTCTCCAAAAAGATAATATTTTTTGCCCGTATCAGGCGCTTGAAAATACGCCATGTTCTCAATCACCCCCAGGATCGGTACATTGACTTTTTCAAACATCAGGATCCCGCGGGCAGTATCGACGAGGGAAAGACTGTGGTGTGTGGTGACGATCACTGCACCTGTCAGTTTTACCGACTGGGTGATGGTTAACTGAACATCCCCGGTGCCCGGCGGCATATCAAGGATCAAGAAATCAAGCTCGCCCCAATCTGTTTGAAATAATAATTGCTGGATGTAACGTGTCACAATCGGCCCGCGCATCACGGCCGGGGCATCGCCCAATAAAAATCCAAAGGACATAAGCTTAAGCCCTTTGAATTCAATGGGTGTCAGTAATTTAAATTCATTGGACTGTACCTTTGCATCCTGCAGTTGAAATAATGATGGCAGCGACGGGCCGTAAATATCCGCGTCCAACAGGCCTGTCTTTAGACCGCGCTGGGATAATTCCATCGCCAAGGCAGAGGCAACGGTAGATTTGCCGACCCCTCCCTTACAAGAAGAGATAGCAATAATATTTTTAACTTTGGATAAGGAAAAAGGGTTGGTGCTCATAACTGACTTTTTATTTTAATCTAGCAGCTAAAGCTTGGGGAATTTCGTCGGGGAAATCAATGACAACAACACCCGCGTCGCGCAGCATCTGCATCTTGGCTTCAGCCGTGGAATCACCTGAAGAAATAATGGCCCCGGCGTGACCCATGCGTTTACCGGCAGGCGCGGTGCGTCCGGCGATGAATGCCACGACCGGTTTAGTGACATGCTTTTTGATAAAATCCGCAGCTAATTGTTCATCCCCGCCGCCGATCTCGCCGACCATCACAATGGCTTTCGTACCCGGGTCTTCCTGGAACATTTTTAAAACATCAACAAATCTGGTCCCGATGATCGGGTCACCACCCAAACCTACACAGGTGGATTGTCCCATATCATTGGCCGTCAAATTAAAAACAACCTCATAGGTCAAGGTGCCCGAACGAGACACAACCCCGATATCACCAGCTTTGTGAATGTGGCCTGGCATAATGCCGATCTTGGCCTTGCCTGGTGAGATCAATCCCGGACAATTAGGCCCGATCAAACGGCACGAAGATGCACTCAATGCTTTTTTAACTTCCACCATATCCAAAACCGGGATGCCTTCGGTGATACAAATGATCAAGGGAATGCCATTGGCAATATCTTCAAGCATGGCGTCCTTGGCGAATTTAGCAGGAACATAAATAACCGCTGCATTGCAGCCGGTCTTATCCTTGGCCTCTTTGACAGAATTAAACACCGGGATCCCGTGGATCTCTTGACCGCCTTTGCCCGGGGTCACGCCACCGACGACCTTGGTGCCATACTCTAACATCTGTTTAGCATGGAAAGAACCGTCACGGCCGGTGATGCCCTGGACAATGACCTTGGTATTTTGATCGATCAGGATAGACATATTATTTTGCCGCCTTCACTGCCTCAGTCACAGCCTGACGCATGGAAGTGAAGGTCGTCAGTCCTGCCTGGGTTAAAAGCACTTTTGCTTCTTTTTCATTAGTCCCGGTCAAACGGATGACCAAGGGTACTGGAATATTGATTTGTTTTAAAGCGATTAGTATCCCGTTGGCAATATCATCACAACGGGTAATCCCGCCAAATATATTGATCAGGATGACCTTGATGTCCTTGTTACGCAAAATGATCTTCAAGGCATTGAGTACTTTTTCCGGATTGGAAGAACCACCCACATCCAAAAAGTTCGCCGGCCTGCCGCCTAATAAATTAACCGCGTCCATGGTACCCATGGCAAGTCCCGCTCCGTTGACAATGCATCCGACATTGCCTTCTAATTTTACAAAACTTAAACCCTTTTCCTTGGCTTCCAACTCATCGGCATCTTCATATTTCATATCGCGCATGGCGATCAATTCCGGGTGTTTATCCAGCGCATTGTCATCAAGGATGACCTTGGCATCCGCGGCGATCAGATTGCCTTCGCCATTGATAACGAAAGGATTGATCTCGGCCAGTGAGCAGTCTTTTTCAAAGAATAATTTAAGCAATTTTTCCAGGATGGCCGTGGCACTTTTTTGCAAACGGGTGTCGCTGAATAACTGAGCCACCACCGGGATCCAGCGGCTTTCATCAAGGGTTTTGATCCCCTGCAAATAAAATTTAATGATCTTGTCCGGATGGGTTTTGGCTGTTTCTTCGATCTCCACCCCGCCCTCGGCGGAAGCGATGACGACAACGTCACCTTTGATATTATCAATGGTGACGGCCAGGTAATATTCTTTCTTGATATCAATGGCCTTGGCAACGAGCAGACGCTCGACCGCGTATCCTTTGATATTCAAATTCTTGATGCGGTTAAATTCACTGACGAGATCAGCCTCATTGCCGACAACCTTGACGCCACCCGCCTTGCCGCGCCCTCCGACCAAAACCTGGGCCTTAATGACGACGGGAAAACCCGTTTTGCGGGCGATCGACAGCGCTTCATCCGGTGTTACCGCGGTGTCACCATCAGCAACAGGGATGCCGTATTGGGCAAATAAATTTCTGGCTTGATATTCGTGGATTTTCATAAGGTGTAAGAATATTATCACAATTCCCTGAAATTGCGATATAAATCAGGGAATTGTTAATTAAGGATCTTTTCCCCGCGCAGGATGGGCTCTACTGCTTTGGCATCGATCCTCAGGCCTCCGTCATGCTCCAGGTGAATCGTGTAAAGATACCCCGGGATGAACACGGCTCCCGGCGCTTCAATCTGGACACTCTTAATACCCGCATCCTTGGCCTTGGCCTCGTCAAAAGCATACTGCCAAAAATCTCTCCAGAACCTGTTCTCAAAACCACTGGTCCTGCCCAGAATTTTGTACCCGCCGGGGATTGCATCAACCTGGCTGATGGGAAATTCCTGTGTCTTGGCCCCGTCAAGAACAAATGCTTTCCAGAACAAATAGACGCTCCTGCCCTTGAAACGATCGCCTGCTGCCACAAATTTATCTTCAAAGCGAACGACCAGCGACTGAAACTGGATCAAATTGCCGCTAAAGGTAAAATATTTGGGTGGCATGATATGCCCCAGGCTGTCGTATTCAACAAACTTTATCGTGGTCATGTCGCGATGCGCGGCCTCGTCATAAGTCACCGCGGTCACAAGCACTTCCGCTGCCCGGGATTCTGCCTGCAAGCGGTCTAACATCTGCTGATAAACGTGCTCCCGTTCAAATCGCCAAATCAACCAGAAAATAGCTATGGCCAGGAGCAATATATAGAACATGTTCTTGATCATCTGTTTATTATAATCCTTGCAGGCAAGGTAGGGGATAAATTCTTTCTTTTCGCTCGCATCCAATGTCAAGCTGCGCTATGATTGCCGCATGGAAATGGCCCATCAATTACTGGATTTTTTCATCCACCTGGACCGACACATGTCTTCCATCAGCGCCCAATACGGCGCATGGACGTATTTGATCGTCTTTGTGATCATCTTTTGTGAGACGGGACTGGTCGTCACTCCATTTTTACCCGGAGACTCGCTGCTCTTTGTATTGGGGGCAATGGCGGCCATGGGAGATTTGCAATTGCCTTTATTGGTCCTGGGACTCGCCCTGGCTGCTATCAGCGGGAATATGGCCAACTATTCCGTCGGGATGTTCTTGTCCAATAGGGTTACCAGTGGCCAGAAAATTCCTTTTGTTAAACAGGCCTACATTGACCGCACCAAAGAATTCTTTGAAGATTACGGCGCTCAAACCATCATCATCACGCGCTTTGTCCCCATCATCCGCACCTTCGCCCCGTTTATGGCAGGAGTGGGCAGGATGCCCTACGGTCAATTCACGGTCTATAATCTTATCGGCGGGACAGCATGGGTGTTAGTCGGGGTTCTGGCTGGATATTTCTTTGGAAACCTGCCTTTTGTACGTAAAAATTTTTCATTGGTCATTCTTGCCATCGTATTCATATCCCTGATCCCGGCGGCCTGGGAATACATCAAGCACAAGCGCTCGTCCTCAAGTTGATCGCTGGTTCTCTTCCTTAAGGATCTCCACCAAGGTATCCACCACATCTGGATGGAATTGTGTGCCTCTCCCTTTTTCCAATTGTTCAATGGCATCAGCCTGGCTCATGGCTTTTCGGTACGAGCGGCTTGAAGTCATGGCATCATAACTGTCCGCCACGGTAACGATCGCCACTAAAAGAGGGATCTGCGGACCTTTTAAACCATCCGGATATCCTTTCCCGTCCTGACGCTCATGATGATTGCGGATAATCGCCAGCATCTGAAGATCGGTCAGGATAGGTTTCAAAATCTGGTCTCCCAACACCGGATGCACCCTGATGTTCTCCCATTCCGTTTCGGTCAATTGATCAGGTTTATGAAGAACGCTGTCCCTTACCCCGACCTTGCCTATGTCGTGCAGCAGGGCCACTTTTTTAAACATATCCACTGTCTTGGAATCAACCCCCATGCGACGCGCTATTTTTTCCGCGTAATCAGCAACGGATTGGGAATGCCCGAGCGTGTACTGGTCTCTATATTCAAGTATCAGGACCAATGATTTGACAGTATCATAAAAATAGTCGAGCAATTTCCGGCGGGAAACTTCCAGGTTTTGGGCCATCTTGTTAAAAGAATTGGCAAGCTCACTGATCTCATCATCCCCTCTGATCTGCACGCGATGATGCAAATTTCCATCGGAGATATAACTGGTGCCGACGATCAATTGATTGATCGGCCCTACCACTCTTTGGGAAATGAGCAGGCCTAATACGATCGCCAAAACAATGCCTGCTAACAAAATGATCACCGCTTCGCGAAGAACCCTGTAATAAATAGCATCGACATCACGCGCATCGAAATCTATCCCTAATTCCGCCACCGGTTGACCCAAGGCATCCCTGATCGGCGCATACCCGGACAGGGTGGCCCCCCATTGATCCGTCTCGATCTTTGAATCAGCGGAAGGTTCATTGTAGCCTTTAAGCATCTCGGGAAATCTTCCGGCATCATACGGATCTCCCGGATTAGAATGGTCCGCAGAATCTTCAGTTTCAGCATCGACGATAAAACGCCAAATATTACTGCTATCCACTTTCTTTAGCGTATAGATGTACTTAATCTTGTGGTTGGCAGCTTTGATCTTTTTTAGCAAATCATCCACATCATTATACGCCGGGGTATGCACTCCATCTTTGCTCAAAGGCACTTCAAGGAGCTTGTCAGCATCAACGAGAAGGGCTGAAGTCTGGGCGATGGTCTTTAATTGATCCCGCATCCCTTCGAGTTGGGACTGGTAGGTCAAACGGAAGATGAGAAAATCACTGAGGACGACAACACCGGAAATCGTGAGCACAATCGCCACGATGACGCGCAGATCAAAACGTTTAAAAATATTTCTCATTAAAAAAAGTATATATCAAATCGGCCGATGCTGCAAGATTTCAACGGACGATCAAATAGGGATCGGCTATTTAATCGCGTTCCTGTTTATGACGGTGCATCATATTGATAAATTTCAAGAATTGATCAGGTGTCAGGATTGACCTGACAGCCAGGATCGAGTTTAAATTATCATCTTCCATCTCGCTCAGCAAAACCTTGATCTGACCTTGGATGGCATTGATTGTCGTCATATCAAGCTGTGGCCTCATCAACTCAGCGCGCAAGGCTTCTTTATTAGCCTTCATTTCCTGCCGGGCTGATTTAATTTTTGCCCGATGCTGCTGTTTATTAGCTTCCAGCAGCTTTTTTTGTTCATCTGTAAGGCCCAGCTGCCCATAGATCTGTTGGATTTTCTGCCCATTATGCCACTTTTGAGATTGTTCATCCGTGCCCTGATCATTTTGCGCATAGGCCAACGGCACGGAGGTCAATAACAACAAGCCTAAAAAACTGAATGCTGCTTTCTTTAATTTAATCATAATTTTCCCCTTATTCATTTATAAAAAATAATGTTCAATGGGCGTTCCCAAGTCATTGCTCTCCGGCTGTGCCGCGGAGGCTGTCGGACTTAAGATGGAGACCAGGTATGATCCCTGATCAATAGCCTGCGCCTGCTGCAGGTGAATGGTGTTAAGCGTCATGGAACCTGCCAGGAACATCAGAAGAAAACTGGCAAATACCGGAACCAGCCTCGGAAAAAATACAAATCCTTTTATTTTTCCAACGAGGTCTTTTACAAAACTTCCTTGGGGTGTCTCTTGCTCTATGCCTTGCCTGACCGCCTGCCAAAGTTCCGCTGGCACTTCCTGTCGTTGTGTTTGTTGAAAAGGTGTCGTCACGCTCTCTTTAACTTCTTTTAAGAATGCCCTGCAAAGGCTGCAATCGAGCAAATGATTTTCCAGGGTTTCTACGGAGCCCTTATCGAGCTGCCCGTCGATATAATCCGTCAGGATCATGTCCTTGATCTGCTCACACTTTTTCATAATCCACCTTTTTTCTTAGGCTCAATAATTTTTCACGCGACCTTTTTAATCTTGATCTTACTGTATTGATATTAATATTTAATGCCTGAGCAATTTCTTCATAACTTAATCCCTGAATGTCCCTTAGGACCACACAGGCCCTTTGGTCTGGGTTAAGTTCTGCTAATAACTTCTCTACCATCTGCCCCTGATGTTCCTGTTCCATCAGCTCCTGCGCCTCATGCTGGACCGCGCCTTCGCCCCAGGCTTCTTCAAATGGCACAGATTTTGAACGGGAGAACTTCTTTGCGTGATTGATCGCTGTATTGGCCGTGATCCGGTACACCCAGGTTTTAAAAGAAGATTCAAAGCGAAAATCTTTAAGTTTATGGTAAATAATCATAAAGACTTCCTGGGCCACTTCCAGGGCGTCTTCTCTATTATTGACGACCCTTAAAGCCACATTGTAAACAAAGCTATTGCTTGCTTTGTAGACATCCTCAAAAGCCCGCATATCCCCTTGCGCAGCTTTATTTAATAGTTCCCTGGATATATCTTCCATCTCCACCCTCTACCCATTAGACATGAATGACTTGTCGAAAGTTCCCCTTTTTACCCATTTTATTCATCCCGGCCCATTTCCAGGTGGAATTGATGTAGGAACCGGTGAATAAGCGGCGCAAAAATGATCGCCAATTCAATATAAAAAACAACAGCCGTGACAATTGCATAGAAACAGGTGAATATCTTGGCTTGGAAGGTGTGCAGGGTATCTGTAAGTCCCAAGCCGGTCATTATCATGATCGCATTCATCGCCGCATCAATCCAGGCCATGCCTTCAATATAGTGGTAAACCGATGCTCCTACCCCTATGGTGACCGCCAAAAGGCAAAGGGCAACCATGGCACATTTTCCCACCCGTTTGGCAAAAACGGTTTTTGAGGCCAGCGGCTGTTTATGATTCTCGAAAATCGTAAAGAATTTCCTGCTCATGGCTTTATGCCTCCCCGGAGCTAATCGCCCCCTTCATCCTTGAGTAATTTCTTGATGTGATGCTTCTGAATTTTGTTAGGTGCAAATTTTCCATTGAACCACCTGTTGACAGTAACAAATGTAACGCCAAGTATCTCAGCGAGTTTGGTCTGTGATATCTTGTTCTCAAGACGATAGTCTTCCAATTTTCTAATTAATTTACTCATAATTTATAAATCACATTATATCATAATATATCACTATATAAAACGAAAACTGAATTTTTATGCCGCATCTTTATATCATAATAAAGCTTCGTATATACTAGTTAAGGGTCTTCTGTAAATTTCGGGGGCTTCTGATGTTACGTTCGCACAAAAAATGATGCATGCTGGGGGAGTTGCAACAATTTCATGCTAGAAATCTGGTTGCCTCGCAATATTCCCTATTACTTGCTAGGCATTAGTTTTTTTGGTTGCCTCGCATGGACTCGAACCATGATACTCAGATCCAGAATCTGATGTCCTACCATTAGACGACAAGGCAATAAATCTATTTAAAAGCTTCTTTTAAGCGCCGCACGGTCCGTTCTTTGCCCAAAACGACCATGGTATCAAACAAGCCTGGGCCCACGGCTTTGCCGGTCAATGCCACCCGCACCGGATGGACGAGCACACCCGCTTCAATTCCCAATTGGGCCACTACTGCCCTAAATGCCTCTTCGGCAGTTTTAACCGTAAAATCAGTAACCGCGCTTAAACGCTCAGCCAAAAGGTCAAATTCTTTGTGCAGGTCACCCGTTAAATGCTTGGCTTTAACATCTGTATCAAAACTTACCTGGTCATTAAAAATGAACCCTGTCCAATCTAAGAAATCTAAAAGCGTATTCATGCGCCCTTGGTATAATTTTACCATATGCTCAAAATCTTGTCCCTCAATTCGTGCCTGAGGGTATTTTGCCTTCACCAACGGCCTTAGAGCTTCTGATAATTGGGCTGTATCCATTTCCTTAATGTACTGGCTGTTTAGCCACTGGAGTTTTTCCAGGGAAAATGCGGCGCCGGCTTTATTGATCTTCTTGATGGAAAATGTCTTAAGCGCTGAAGCCATGGTCACCTTTTCCTGGTTATTGCCTGGCGACCAACCCAACAGCATCAGGTAATTAACAACTGCCTGTGATAAATAGCCCTCGGTCCGATATTCGGTGACGGCTGTAGCCCCGGCACGCTTGGACATGCGTCCACCTTCAGGGTCTAATATCAACGGTAGATGCGCGAATTTGGGTAGCTTAAAACCAAGCGCTTCATAAATAAGGATCTGCTTTGGTGTATTCGAAATATGGTCCTCGCCACGAATAACGCAGGAAATTTCCATTAACGCATCATCGATGACACAGGCAAAACTATAGGTAGGTGAGCCGTCAGATTTCATCAAAACCTGGTCCTTGATCTCTTTGCTGTCAACGACGATCTCACCACGGATCAGGTCATAAATCTTGATGGATTTCTCCAGAACCTTTAGGATAACCGCTTCACCATCCTTATATGCTTTCCCTTCTGCGAGAAGCTTATCTGCGTATTGACGGTAAAGATCAAACCTATCGCTTTGCTTGTAGAATTCATCCCAGGTCAATCCCAACCAGGCCATGCTCTGCATGATTTCTTCGAGATATTCCGGTTTGGAACGGACCTTGTCGGTGTCTTCAATGCGCAGGATGAACTGGCCGCCCTGGGCTTTGGCATACATCCAGTTAAAGAGGGCTGTACGGGCGCCTCCAATGTGCAAGAACCCTGTGGGGGAAGGGGCAAAACGGACACGGACCATCAGCTTTTTCCTTTTTTCTCCGCGTCGATGATCTCGTTGATCTTTCCTTCAAGAAAAGCTGTTTTAAGTTCACTTAAAGGTTCGAATTGGATGCCTATATTATAGAATTTATCGTTCTCTTTCACACAACGCACCACGGCACCACGGCACCTGAAAGGTGTTGTTGTATTGGTAAAACTGAGCTGAATATCCACCTTCGTTCCCGTCTGTATCTGGTGATTAAGAAATACTGAAACTCCGCCTAACCCGATATTGGAAGTATTTGCCAAGATGGTCTCATTGTGCCCCTGGTCCACCCATACCGTCAATTGACAGGGATAATTAGCTCGAGGGTATTTTCGTTTATTAGCATCAAACATAGATTAAATATACGGTTTTAATATTTTGGTGCCTTTTTCCATTAACATCTTCAGGGTATTTTGCAGACGCTCATGGTCGCGTTGAGAAATTTCTGTAAATTGGATGCCTATATCATAAAACATCGGCTTAACCTCTTCCACCTGTTTGCGGCGCACGTTCCAAACAACGGTGCCCTTGGGGAATATGTGCTCATTAAGATCGACTAGATCTATTTCCATTTCAACGGGCGTGAACAGCTTGATCCCGTTCTTAATGGTGACACAAAGGCCTCCCAAGCCAATATTCTCTGAATGCGTCAAGACCTGCTGTGATTGTCCGTCGAGAGAAACAACTTTGACCAGGCACGGATAGATCACTCTGGGAAACTTCCTGCGATCTGTTCCTTCCCAAGACATATCAGCCTCCATGAGCTATTTGCAGACGGGCAATCCCCTCTGCATGACCTGTTTTAGGATCTATGTTAACGACCACCCCGTGGACTGTCCCTGGAGAGGAAGCCACTTCAAATTTATGGGGCATGCTTGTCAGGAATCGCGTAATGATTTTCTCCTTATCCTGTCCGATCACCGAATCATATGGACCGCTCATCCCAAGGTCTGTGATATAGGCCGTTCCCTTGGGCAAAATCTTCTCATCAGCCGTCTGAATATGCGTATGAGTGCCATACACCAGGGAAACTTTTCCGTCGGCAAAGTGACCCAGTGCCACTTTTTCGCTGGTAGCCTCCGCATGCATGTCCACAATGATCACAGACGTCTCTGTTTTTATCTTCTCAACAATGCTTTCCAATACCCGGAACGGACAAAGGACATTATAACGCATAAAGGTCCGGCCCAAAAGATTTATTACACCAACCTTGGTACCGTTGGGCGCCTTAACAATTGTCCAGCCAACACCCGGCACCCCTTCCGGAAAATTGGCAGGTCGTATGATCCGCTGCTGGTTTTCCTGAAGATAAGGAAAAATATCCTGTTTGTCCCATACATGGTCGCCCATGGTCATCACATCGACACCAAAACTCAATATCTCATCCGCATTCTTCGGAATAAGCCCTGATCCGCCAGAAGCATTCTCGGCGTTGGCGATCACGAAATCTATTGATTGCTCTTTTTTGATCTTGGGCAACGCGTATTTCACCGCTTCGCGGCCTGGCCGCCCGACAATATCACCGATACACAGAATATTCATCCGTTACTTTCTTCCCTGGTCATGAAAACCACTGGCAATTCTTATCGCTGTCTGACATGCTCGACCCTTTATACTCCTGATCTTCGCAGGCATATATAACCACTGAATTGGAAAGATCAGGAAGCTGGGAACGGTCATTGATATTGACCTGTTTAATGCTCCCGGAATATTTCATCCTCGAATAATCCCTGAGTATCGGGCTCGGTCCATAAGAAGACTGGTTGTACGTATACTGCTGCGCCGAACTCAGGAAATCTTTCAGGGCGTCGCTGTCTTTAAAATAATACTCCACGTATTGCCCGTCAAAACTAGAGCCCGGGGATGGCGTGAAGACTGCCGCGTAATTCACCTTAGTTGAACATCCGGATAACAAGAACACCAAAACAAACAGTAGTCTTCCCATGGGGAATCCTCCCTAGCTGTCGATGCTATTTTGCATATTCAATGGCCCTGATCTCTCTGACCACCATGACCTTAATGTGCCCTGGATATTCCATTTCTTCTTCGATCTTCTTGCGTATGTCGCGGGCCATGATCACGGCTTCGTCATCATTAACCTTGTCTGGCATGACAACAACCCTGATCTCGCGTCCAGCTTGCAAAGCATAGGTCTTTTCAACACCCTTAAATGAATTGGATATCTTTTCCAAATTCTCCAGACGCTTGATGTATGTCTCCATGCTCTCGGCACGGGCGCCTGGACGTGCGGCGCTGATCGCGTCCGCGGCGGATACCAGGATGCCGTAAACCGTATTCATCTCAACCTCGCCATGGTGGCTCTCTACCGCATACGCCACATCCTCGGACTCGCCGTATTTGCGTGAAAGGCGTGCCCCCACAATAGCGTGTGTGCCTTCTTCCACGTCGGAAGAAACTACCTTGCCTATATCATGCAGCAGGCCCGCACGCTTGGCGGTCTTGACATCGATCCCAATCTGATGGGCCATGATGCCCATGAGCTTGGCGACTTCAATTGAGTGATTCAAACCATTCTGTCCGAAGGATGTGCGGTAACGTAAGCGTCCTACTAATTTTATAAGTTCCGGGTGCATGCCGTGAATGCCGAGTTCTATGGCCGCACGCTCACCGTCTTCTTTGATTTTCTTTTCAAGTTCTAATTTAGCTTTTTCCACGACCTCTTCGATACGTCCCGGGTGGATGCGTCCGTCGACAATAAGCTGTTCCAGGGCCATGCGTGCCACTTCACGGCGCGCCATGTCAAAGCCCGAGATGGTCACCGCTTCCGGAGTATCATCGATGATGATATCAACGCCGGTTGCTTGTTCAAGGGTGCGAATATTACGTCCCTCGCGGCCGATGATGCGTCCCTTCATTTCATCAGAAGGTAACGGGACTACGGATATCGTGGTCTCTGCCGTATGGTCTGAAGCGCAGCGCTGGATGGCCGTACTGATGATCTCACGTGCTTTTTTATCCGCTGTTTCCTTGATCTCTTCGTTCATATGACGCAGGCGCATGGCTTTTTCATTGAGCAATTCTTCTTCAAGGCGACGCAACAGGATCTGCTTGGCTTCTTCTGCAGATAAATTGGATATGGTGTGCAAACGTTCTTTTTCCTGGGCTAAAACCTTGGATAATTCATCATCTTTCTGTTTGAGGCTTGCTTCCCCTTTAACCAGTGCATCCAGGCGGGAGATCAAATCCTTTTCTTTTTTCTCTAAAAGATCCACGCGCTTGTCTAAATTTTCCTCGCGCTGTAAAACGCGCTTTTCCATGCTGGTCAGCTCATCGCGGCGTTCCTTGGTCTCTTTTTCAAAATCCTGACGCATCTTCAAGAGCGTATCTTTGGCCTGCAGCTGGGCTTCCTTGCGGATGGTCTCGGCCTCACGCTGGGCTAGGTCTCTGATCCCTCCAGCATCTTTATTGGCCTGGTCCGCACGCTGACGGCCCAAGAGACGATTCAGAAAAAAACCGACAATGATACAAACAATGGCAATAAGGACAACGATCAGCGCCTGGCTGAGTGTATTGCTTTCCATGATTACTCCTTCTGTTTTTTAAAATACTATCCGGCGATGATCTGCTGTAGACGCACGTCGTGCGCCTCAGTGGGAAGGCTAGGGGCAAGTTGAAAATCAAAGGCAAGGCCAACAGTGCTGACAGTCTTTGGAAGTGTGCTTAAAAAGCGGTCATAATAACCTTTGCCGCGGCCCAGGCGATTATTGTCCCTGTCAAAAGCCAGACCCGGAACAACAACCACGTCGATGTCCTTCAAAGAAAGCTCTTTGTGAGGGTCGAATTGAGGTTCGGCAATACCATATGTGCCTTCACGTACATCTTCCATAGATGATATTAATGTCGGAATTAATTTCCTTTGATTTTGTTCAACAATGGGTAATGCTACCCGTTTTCCCGTAAATAACGCCTTTTCCATCATCGCCAGGGTTTCCACCTCTCCTGGCATGGATGCATAAAATAGGATGCAACGCGCCTGTTGAATGACCGGCAATTTCCAAAATTGCCCAGCGATCAAACGGCTTTTGCGCTGCCGCTCCTCTTTGTTCTGTTCTTTAAGGAGTTTTAAATAATGCGTTCTTAAAGAGCCTTTATCCTTCATGTGCCGCGTATATTATCATTTTTTCTTTAATTTGTCCATTCTCTCTTTGATCTTGGCTTCATATCCCTGAAGCGTGGGCTCATAATATACCGCTTCATGGGGCATATATTCTTGCTCTACATAGTGTTGTGGATAATCATGCGCATATTTATACCCTGCACCATGACCTAACTTGGCAGCCCCCTTGTAATGCCCGTCTTTTAAGTGTGCCGGCACGCCATGGGTGCGTTGATCTTTGACATCAGCCAAAGCTTTATCAATGGCCACATACACGGCGTTGGACTTGGGCGCGCAGGCAACATAGACTGCGGCCTGGGCTAAGATAATGCGCGCTTCAGGCAATCCAATGACTTCAGCGGCCTGAAATGCAGCATTCGCCAGGACCAGCGCCTGCGGGTCGGCATTGCCCACATCTTCCGCAGCACAGATCACAATGCGCCGGGCAATAAAACGCGGGTCTTCTCCAGCATAGATCATCTTGGCCATCCAGTACAAGGCGGCATCCGCATCTGAGCCGCGCATGGATTTGATGAACGCTGAAATAGTGTCGTAATGCGCGTCCCCGTCAGCGTCGTAATTCACTTGTTTTTTCTGAATCGATTCTTCCGCGATGCTACGGGTGATGTGAATGCTGCCATCAGGAGATTTAAGAGTGGTCAGGGCCGCCACTTCCAAGGCATTGAGTGCCTTGCGTCCGTCTCCGTCGCTGATAGTAGATAAAAATCCCAGGGCCCCGGCATCTATTTTGATTGGTAAAGAGCCAAGGCCGCGCTCTTTATCCACCAGCGCGCGGTTTAATAAAACCTTCAGGTCATCAGGGGTAAGGGAATAAAGTTCAAAGATTAATGAACGGGACAGGAGTGGTGCAACCAGGGCAAAAAATGGATTGAATACCGTTGCTCCGATTAAAATAATATTGCCCTCTTCAATGTCCGGCATCAGCACATCCTGCTGAGCCTTGTTGAAGCGGTGGATCTCATCGATAAAAAGGATGGTCTTGCGGCCTGAAGCCACACGACGATTTTGAGCGGCAGCAAGGATCTTGCGCATCTCTTCAACATTGGAAGCAACCGCGTTGATCCTCTCAAAGTGCGACCGGGTTTTTTGACAGATGCACAAGGCCAGAGTGGTTTTGCCTACACCCGGAGGGCCGTAAAGGATCAAGGAAGAAACCCTGTCCGCTTCAACAGCACGGGTAAGCAGCTTGCCTTCACCTAAAATATGTTTCTGCCCTACGTACTCTTCTAAGGTACCAGGCCGCATACGGGCGCTTAAAGGAGAGTCTGCAGGAATAACTTTTTCATCAGAGGAAAATAGATTAGAGGGCATGGGAATACCTAACTACATACGGGGATAAAAAATCCCCACCTCTGCCGTTGAATCTGGTGTAAATGAGAACCATCATTCTCAAGTGGGTGCCAGTGTGAGGCCGCCAAAGGCGCGCCACAGATTACCGGCTCCCGTAGTATTGTTTTGTGGTTCAATACATCCGAGATCCTGTCGAACAGCGCAGGGATTGAGTCATTATAGCACGAAAAATAACGGGGTAAATATTTAAATTTACCGACGGGTGGCGTTCAGATCGCGGGTGAGGGCTTGCAAGATGCGTTCGTGGACAGCGGAAACCTCATCTTCGCGCAACGTTTTAACATTGGATTGATATTGGCAGGAAAATACCAGGCCTTTTTCGCCCGGCTGGATTTTATCACCTAAATACTGTTCGATAAAATGCACTGACCTTAAAATATCCCCTCCTTGCAGCTGACAGATCTCTTCCACTTTTTTATACGGGATATCTTTCTTTACGGATAAAGAAACATCCCTCACGATTGCCGGGAATTCTGAAATGGGCTGAAACTTAAGGTTTTTACCCTGCATGGCAAATATCTCGTCCAAATGAATGCCTGCCCAGTAAACATCCTGGTTCTTGATGTCCCAGTTATTCAACACCTTGCGGTCTACTTTGCCCAACGAACCGATATACTCCCCGTTAAGCAAAATAGATGTGGCACAACCGTTATCGAGAAACTTTAAATGTGTTTCACCATAGACAGGGCTGACGTCAATATTCTTCAAAATAGCGGCGACAATGCCTTTCAAGTCAAAAATATCAACCATCTCTTTCTTAGGAGAACGCCAATCATTACCACGACGGCCGGTTAATATCATATTTAAGGTTTCTTTTTCGCCTTCTTTTAAATAACGTTTGCCGATTTCAAATAAGCGCAGATCTTTTTGGCCGCGGTTGATGTTCGTGACCGCTACCTGAATCATGGACGGAAACAGGCTGGGGCGCATCAATTCCTGGTCCTGATTAAGCGGATTCAAATTACGCAGCATCGGAAGATCAGCCAGATTGCTTTTAGCCAGGGCCTTGGTATTGGTCATTGAAAGGGTGATTATCTCATCAACGCCGCTTGCTGTCATTACACGACGAATCTTGTCTTTGATCTCACGCGGTCTTTTATCAACAGGGATGTTATTCATACTGATCGTCGGTAATTTGGATGGTAGACGATCAAAACCGATCATTCGGGCGATCTCTTCGATCACATCAACCTCTTGGCTGATATCTGAACGATTTGAAGGAGGCGTCACCGTTAACACGCCAGCACTCGCTGTTAGTTTAAATCCTAATTTAGAGAGCCAGGTTTTGGCTTGCGGCGCAGTGACCTTAGCCCCTAACAATGAATCTATCTCTGAAATCCTGACCTTGATCTTGGGGGTGGAGGTCTTGACCTTGCTTGTCATTTCCTCACGTCCTGATAAACGCCCTCCAACTAATTGCAATAAAAGCTCCGTCGCGCGATCGGCACCCGTCAGAACGCCCTCAAAGTTTACATTACGCTCGAAACGATATGAAGAATCACTGCGAAGACCCAGGGCGCGTCCAGCTTTTCGGATTAGTCCCATGTCGAAATGCGCGCTCTCTAATAAAATATTCTTAGTAGACGATGTAATCTGCGTGTCCCTGCCTCCCATGATACCTGCAATAGCCACCGGTTTTTGGGTGTCCGCAATGATCAGAATGGTTGGGTCCAGTTTTCGCTCGACACCGTCTAAAGTTACAATGGTTTCTCCGGCTTTGGCACGGCGCACGATGATTTGTCCGCCGGACAGCTTATCGAGATCAAAAGCATGCAGCGGCTGGCCTGTTTCCATAAGGACAAAATTGGTGACGTCTACCGCATTGTTAATGGCATTAATCCCTAGCGCGGCAAGACGATCCTTCATGATCTGCGGCGCTGCATTGATATGCACATCGCGTATCACGGTTCCAATATAACGGCTGCAGTCTTTCTTATCCTCAATTTGGATGAGCTTCTTTAAAGCAGGTATCTTGAGCTTCTTAATCTTAGGCGCCTTAACAATCTTGCCTGTAATGGCCCCGATTTCCCGGGCTAAACCTAAAATACATAAACAATCCGGACGGTTGGGCGTGATCTCGATCTCCAAGACTGTGTCCCCACCGACAGATTCAACGGCTTCCACCTCAAGCCCTGCCATCGTCAAACGCTCAACAAGAGCCTCTGCTGAAAGCTTAGGGTCGATATAATCTTTTAACCAATTCAAAGAAAGTTTCATAGATTTTAAAATTGCTTCAAGAAGCGCACGTCATTTTCATAAAATAGGCGGATATCATTGATGCCGTACTTAAGCATCGCCATGCGTTCGACACCCATGCCGAAGGCAAAGCCTTTATATTTTCCCTTAGGATATCCGACGGATTCAAAGACCTTCGGGTTGACCATGCCGCAGCCTAAAATCTCAAGCCATTTTTTGCGCTGAATGCCCAGGATCTCGGCATTGATATCAACTTCCGCTGATGGTTCCGTGAAAGGAAAATAATGCGGGCGAAAACGCATGACAACCTTGGGGCCAAAAAATCTTCTGCAAAATTCGGTCAGTAAACCTTTAAGCTCTGAAAATTTAACTTTCTCATCCACTAAGAGACCTTCCACCTGGTGAAACATAAATGAATGGCTGGCATCCACCGCGTCAGGACGATATACCCGGCCTGGCACGATCACCGCCATGGGCGGTTTGTGCTTTTTCATGATCCGCACCTGTCCCGGAGACGTGTGGCTGCGCAATAACAGACGGCGTCCTTTGGCCGAAGGATCTTCGGCATCTAAATAAAAAGTATCGAAAGCATCCCTGGACGGATGATCAATCGGAATATTCAATCCGGTGAAATTGTGGAATTCTGTTTCGATCTCTGGCGTTTCAATGGTCACAAAACCCATTTGTTCAAAAACATCGATGATTTCCTGCATGGTTTGGGTTAATAAATGCGTGTGCCCAAATCCCCCGCCAACACCAGGCAATGAAATATCCACTAGCTCCCCTGGCGCTTTACCAGCACTGATACCGCCGACTTTTTGGGCGATCAGACCTTCAACTAAATTCCTCAGATCATTAGCCCCTTTACCGATGGCTGCTTTATCCGCAGGCTGGGCCGTGCCTAAAGAAGCAAAAACAGCAGCGACGGTGCCTTTCTTGCCCAAATATTTCAGGCGAAAAGCTTCCAGGGCCTGCGGGCTGTCAATAACCTCGGCTTCGGTCTTAGCTTGCTCTTGAATTTCTTCAAAATTCCACTGCATCATTGTTTACCTAATAAAAAATGCCCCGCTTTTTAAGCGGGGCATCTGAGAACATATAAAAATATTCCCGCAGTTACGCCTTCTTAACTGTTTTCTTAACAGCTACTTTTGGTTTCAAAACCTTTGCCTTCTCGATCAATTGCGCGAAGATCTCGGGTTCAGTAATTGCCAAATCAGCCAGGACCTTGCGGTCAAGCGTGATATTCGCTGCTTTAAGACCGCTGATAAAACGGCTATAGGTAATGCCCGATTCGCGGCATGCGGCGTTCAAACGAACGATCCACAAACTTCTGTATTCACCTTTTTTCTTTTTGCGGTCAAAATACGCGTATTGACGGGAACCGATCAATGACTTGATGGCTTCTTTATAACGCTTACTGCGATCGCCGAACTGGCCCTTCGCTTCTTTCATGACGCGCTTTTTGCGCTTGTGAGAATATACGTTTGTTTTAATTCGTACCATACGGCAGCACCTTCCTTATACGCTTGGCGTCCGTCGCTGATATATATCCGCTGTGGCGCAATTGGCGTTTATGTTTGCGTGTCTTTTTACCCAAAATATGCTGACGGCCTGCATTGCGCTTCTTTAAAAGACCACTCTTGGTCATGCGCAGGCGTTTTGCCGCTGCTTTTTTGGTTTTTAATTTTAATTTCTTGACCTTTTTAGCCATACCCTTACCTTGATCCCTTCATTAGTGGTTACTTTTCTGATTTAGGTGACAGCACCATGGAAACGATGCGTCCCTCGGCCATGGGAGCTTTTTCGACTGTCGCATACTGGGCGGTGGCGGTGACCACTTTTTCTAATACCGCTTTCCATTGATCCCTGAAGCTCATCTCCCTGCCTTGAAACATCATGTTGATCTTTACTTTATCCTTCTTGCTCAAAAACGCGATGGCCTGGCGCATCTTAGTCTCCAGGTCATGGTCGTCGATGTGCGGCTTGATCCTGATCTGCTTTAAGTGTGTCACATGCTGATGCTTCTTGACCTTGCGTTCTTTTTTCTGCTGGTCATATTTATATTTACTGAAATCGATGATCCGGCACACCGGCGGGGCCGCTGTGGGAGCGACCTCGATAAGATCTAGCTCATACTCTGCTGCCAATTCCAATGCCCTGACGATGGTAACCACTCCTAATTGTTCAGAATTAGGTCCAATCACCCTGACTTCTTTGGAACGAATTTGATTATTGATCCGTATGTTCTTTATGATAGTAAATCCTCCTGTTATAAAAAGTATCCTATTATCGCTAAAATTTACTTCTTGTCAATAATCTGTTGCTTAAGGCGTCCGATCAAGGCTTCCACGGTCATAGAGCCTAAATCGCTGCCATTTTGTAAACGGACAGCTACCTGGGATGATTCTGCTTCCTTATCCCCTATGATGATCTGATATGGGATCTTCTTAACCGATGCTTCACGGATCCGCTTGGACAATGATTCATTGCGGTCATCAATAACAACCCTGATATCCGCCTCTTGCAGGGCTGTTTTAACTTGCTTGGCAAAAATATTATGCTCATCCTTAATGGGGATGATCGTCACTTGATTAGGCGCCAGCCAAAGAGGAAAATTCCCCGCGTAATGCTCAATTAAGGTGCCAATGAATCTTTCCAGACTTCCCATGATCGCCCGGTGCACCATGACCGGCTGGGCTTGTGCGCCTGTCTCATCGACATACGTCAGTTCAAAACGCTCGGGCAAAAAGAAATCGCACTGGATCGTCCCGCATTGCCATTGACGGCCAATAGCATCCTTTAATTTAATATCTATCTTGGGCCCATAAAAAGCGCCGTCACCTTCATTGATATCATATTTCAGACCCTTGGTATCCAGGGCATCTTTCAAGGCCGCAGTAGCACGGTCCCAATTAGCAATGGTTCCCATGAATTTCTCAGGGCGTGTCGAAAGCTCAATATGCAGGTCGTTAAAACCAAAATCTTTCATGGTATCAAAAACAAAATCAATGACATCAATGACTTCATTCTTGATCTGCTCAGGGCGCAAGAAGATGTGTGCATCGTCCTGGGTAAATCCACGCACGCGTAAAAGCCCGTGAAGAACTCCCGCCTTTTCCTGGCGATAGACCGTGCCTAACTCAAAATAACGGACAGGCAAATCGCGGTAGGAACGTGTTTGGGACTTATAAATAAGCATGTGCCCCGGGCAGTTCATGGGCTTGACGGCATAATCCTCATCATCTACCTTAAAATAATACATGTTCTCGCGATAATTCTCGGCGTGGCCTGAAATGTCCCAAAGCTTGCCCTTCAATATATTAGGGGTCATGACCAGTTGATAGCCGCGCTTTAAATGCTGGGCACGGATATAGTCTTCAATGATCTTGCGCAACATCGCCCCGTTGGGATGATAAAAAACAAGCCCTGCACCGGCGGTTTCATGATAAATATGGAAAAGATCAAGTTGAGTGGCTATCTTGCGGTGATCGCGCTTGCTCGCTTCCTCAAGCATTTTTAAATATTCATCTAATTCTTTTTGCGTAAAAAAAGCGGTCCCGTAAATACGCTGCAGCATGGGCCTTTTCTCGTCTCCGCGCCAATAAGCGCCGGCAACGGATAAAAGTTTCAATCCTTTAATAGCTCCCGTTGAAGGAACATGCGGCCCTTTGCATAGATCTAAAAATTCTTCCCCCGTCTTGAAAATGGAGACTTCCGGATCTGGAAGATTCTCAATAAGCTCAACCTTGTATTCTTCCTTCATAGAACGGAAAAGCGCAATGGCCTCCTCACGCTTCATGGAAGATTGTTTCAAGGGCAGATTCCTGTTGACGATGCGGTACATCGCCTTCTCGATCTTGCGTAAGTCTTCGTCGGTAAAAGGTTCTTTCTTGTCGAAATCGTAATAGAACCCGTTATCGATGGCAGGCCCGATGGTAACCTTGACATCCGGCCATAATTCCTTGACCGCCTGGGCCAACACGTGCGAGGCGGTATGACGCAACTTGTCTATATCCCTGCTGTAATCCATAAAATCCTGGTGGACCCGACAAGACTCGAACTTGTGACCTTTTCCATGTCAAGGAAACGCTCTAACCAACTGAGCTACGGGTCCTTCTTAAAATCTAAATTGGTGGGCGGGGAGGGACTTGAACCCTCACAACCTTACGGTCATAGGATTTTAAGTCCTACGTGTATACCAATTCCACCACCCGCCCTCTAAAAAAATATCTGGAGGCGTGGAGCGGAATCGAACCGCTGAATAGTGGTTTTGCAGACCACTGCCTTACCACTTGGCTACCACGCCGCTTACTACTTTAAAATCGCCTTAACGATGTCTTCGACTTCTGCCAAGTGGCCTACTCCGACGGTGCCGCAGGCTAGTTTGCCTTTGACAGGCTCAATGAATTTAAACCCGTGTTTTTTAAGCTTATCGCAATTTTCTCTTACGATCGCATTGGCATACATCTCATCATTCATCGCCGGTGCAATAAAGATCCTGGCCTTGCTGCTAATCACAAAAGTTGTCAGCAAGTCATCTGCCAAACCACTGGCTAATTTACCAATGACATTTGCCGTCGCTGGAGCTATGAGGACCGTGTCCGCACTGCGGGCCAGTTCGATATGTGCCATGCGCCACGCATCCTGATCAAACATGCCGCTGTGCACACTTTTGCCGGACAATGTCGACAAGGTCAGCGGGGTAACAAATTCCGCCGCTTCTTTTGTCATGATGACGGACACGTCGCAATGCTCATCCTGAAGCCGACGGATGATATCCCCTGCTTTATAGGCCGCAATGCTGCCGCAGACACCTAGAACAACCTGTCGCTTTTTAGGACTTGCCATTCTTCTTATTTTTTTCGTTATGATAAGCAGTAAATATGTCCCCGCCTTTTTCAATAACCTTACCGGCGCGGATCTCATCTAAGGCTGTCGTCGCTAATTTTTGATCAGCAGGGACATTCACCAGTTTTACACCCGTGGTCGCCAACTCGGTGGCACGCATTGAAGCGAGACGTACCAAACGATAAACACTCATGCTTGCCTTAGGCAGTAATTCTTCGAGCGGCTGATAAGCCATACGCATAAACCCTCCTATTTTGAAACAAACGAACAAAGACAGGAATACCCTTCCTATCTTCCAAGAAAACCATCTTTATATCATATATATGTGGAGCTGTCAAACAATCCCTAGGTCATGGCAGACGATGTGTTGCAGCGATTCTAAGGCTTTATTCAAGTCCGCATTGATGACAACATGGTCATAATGCTTAGCTTCCTTAAGTTCTTTGCGGGCAATGCTTAACCGAAGGGCTAAACTTTCCCTGCTTTCGGAACCCCTGGCTTTGAGACGGGCTTCGAGGATCTTCATAGAGGGTGTTTTGATGAATATTTTCAATGCCTTGGGAAATTCCTGGGAAACTGTCTTTGCACCCTTAACATCGATGCATAACAAGACATTAATGCCTTTTTTCAGCAAATTTAATGCCTGTGTCTTGGGTGTTCCGTAATAATTATCAAAAACCCTCTCCCACTCCAAAAAATAGCCTTTTTTGATCCTCTCTTCAAACACCGGTGTGCTTAAATACAAATAATCACGCCCCTGACGTTCACCGGGCCTCTTGCTCCTGGTAGTGGCTGAGATGGATTTGACCAATTTTCCTTTTAATAAAGGGCTGAGCAATAAAGCCTTATGCAAGGTCGTCTTGCCGCAACCCGAGGGGCCGGAAATGATCACAATCCTGGCCTTATGCGCTGAGAATTTTTTATTCGACATTGTTGGATTGTTCGCGAATTTTTTCGATCTTGCTTTTAATGGCGATCACCGCGGCGGCAACTTCCTTATCCTGAACCTTGGAGCCGATGGTGTTGGTCTCCCGCTGCATTTCCTGGGCAATAAAATCAAGTTTTTTCCCTGAGCCATCGTCTTGCTTCAAAAGCATTTTAGCTTCATCAATATAGTGTGCAAGACGGGCGATCTCTTCATTGATATCATTGCTTTTTTGAAACGAGGAGAACTCCTCGGATGTCATCTTTTTCCTGCCCTCTTTTAAAAGGGAGGCTGTGCGATTCTTAATGCTGCTAATCTGAAGCAGCATCCGCTTAAGCTGGTCTGTAATGTCAGCACTTAGGGATTTCCCTTCACGCCGGCGCATAATCACAAGCCCTGCCGCTGCTTTTTGCAAGGATTTCTCTAAGACAGGCCAGATATCGCCCGGCTGCACAAAGACTTCCTTGGCTTCAACGACACCAGGCAGGCGCATAATATCAGCAACGGTAATATCGTTCTTGATATGGTGCTTTTTACCTAATTCTCTGGCAAAATCCAAATACCTCTTAACTGCTTCCTGGTTCAGCGCAATGCTTGTCTGCGGCCTGTCGGTGATCTTGACCGATACCGTGACCCTGCCGCGTTTGATATGCTGGGCGACGATCTTTTGGATCTTGTCTTCCAGCGACGAGAATCCGACAGGAAGATAAAATGCTATGTCCAAATAACGGTGATTGACCGACTTGATCTCAACGATCCCTTTAACGCGCCCCGCCGTGACCTCACCTGCCCCAAAACCTGTCATGCCTGTAATCATAATCTCTTTTCCTATTTGATTAATTCACTTTTTTTGAACCACAAGGATATTTCCCGACGAGCTTCCTTGATATCTGAAGATACGTGAACCAAGTTCTCATAGACACCCTTGGTTGTTACCCGGCCAAATTTTCCGCGCACGGACTTGGGGTCTGCTTCTTCGGGATTGGTGGCACCCGCAATTCTCCTGGCACGCTTCACCGCATTCTTACCTGTGAACACCATCGCGATAACCGGGTTACCGCCATGAAGATTCCCCGTCAGGTAATTGACAATTTCCTTAAAGAAAAATTGTCCGCGCAAATGCCCATAATGGGATTGGGCCAACTTCAAAGAAACCTGTATTAATTTCATGCCCGTTAATTTCAGGTCGCTGGCCAAAAACTGGCTTATCACTTCGCCCGCAATGGCTTTCTGCATCCCGTCGGGCTTGATCACCACTAACACCGACTGTGTGTTCATTTTCTCAAAACCCCCAAGATACGGTCGAGGTCATCGAGAGTATAATATTCGATGACCATCTTGCCCCGACCCTTTTTATCTTCAATAAAAACCTTTGTCCCCAATATCCTGCGAAGCTCTTCTTCCAATATCTCAATATCACGATCCTTGGACTTGCCTGTTTTTGTTTTGGAAAAGTTTGCACCATGCTGTGGTTTTTTAACCAGCTCTTCGACTTGCCGCACTGAAAGACCCTTATCAATGATGAGCTTAGCCATTTTTTTCTGGATGGAAGCTTCCTCAAGGCTCAATAATGCGCGGGCATGTCCCATGGAAAGCTTGTCCTCAGCCACCTGCTTTTGGATCTCTTCAGGCAGGCGTAAAAGACGCAACAAATTAGTTACCGTCGAGCGGTCTTTACCAATGGATTCTGCAACAGCTTCTTGGGTGAATTGAAATTCTTCGATCAGGCGTTTAAAACCCTGTGCTTCTTCGATGGCATTTAACTCTTCACGTTGTATATTCTCGACCAAGGCCAGTACCAGGGCTTCACGGTCAGTAACATTTTTGATAATTACCGGAACTTGTTCCAACCCAATGGCTTTCGCCGCTCTTAAGCGACGCTCACCAGCCACCACTTCATAACCGTCTTCATGCTTACGCACCAAAATTGGCTGCAAAACACCTTTTTCTTTGATAGAAGCTTTCAAATCTTCTAGCTTGGCTTCATCATAATTCTGTCTTGGCTGAAATCGATTTTCTAGAATGGAAATTGTTTTAACGTAAGCCACGTTTCCAGAGGCACTAATCTCCAGATTGGAAATTTCCTTATTTAAACCACTATTAGGATTATTCTTTGCTATAAGAGCTGATAATCCTTTTCCTAATCCTCTTTTTTCCATTCTAGCTTCTCCAAATAAAAACTATTGCTTATTGGCCAATAAAAATTCTTCTGCCAATTCTTTGTACTTTAATGATCCCACCGATGCGCCATCATAAAAATTTATAGGTTTCCCAAAACTTGGCGCTTCGCTGAGACGTATATTCCTGGGAATAATAGATTTATACACTTTTTCCTTGAAATAATTCTTGATCTCATTAATGACTTCATTAGTCAAATTGGTTCTAAAATCTGCCATGGTCATCAATACGCCTTCTATATGAAGATCTGGGTTCAGCCCATCTTTAACCAAGGTGATAGTATTTAATAGCTGGGATACGCCTTCCAGCGCATAAAATTCACATTGAATAGGCACTAAAATAGTATCTGCGGCAACCAGAGCATTAAGTGTTAGAAGACCTAAGGATGGCGGAGAATCAATGAATATAAAATCGTAATTGTTTTTAACTGATTCCAGGGCTTTTTTAAGCCTGGTTTCTCTGGAGAGAACACCCACAAGCTCTATTTCCGCTCCGGTTAAATTAATGTTGCAGGGAATGATGAATAAATTTTCAAAGTTGGTTTTAATTAGTGTTTGATCGACGGAAATGCGATGTATTAGCAGATCGTATAATGATTCTTTAATCTCATTCTTGTTAACCCCCACCCCGCTGCTCGCGTTACCTTGGGGATCCATATCTACAATAAGGATTTTCTTGCCTAGAACAGCCAGCGCTGAAGCCAAATTGATCGTTGTGGTAGTCTTACCCGTACCGCCCTTTTGATTACAGACAGCGATCGTTTTTGCCATTTATTCCTACCCTTACTCAAAGTTTCACGTGAAACAAGATTACTTAATCGTAACCTTTATCTTGGCTGTCTTTGCTCCTTGCATGCCAAACAGTCCGCGCTTTTCTTCACAAACGACTTTAATATCCAGTCTGCTTTTGGGAACACCCAGCTTCAAAACAGCTTTTTTGACAGCTTCATCCAGGGTATTTCCTTCAAATTCACTAGCCTCTGATTTGATCACCATGTTCACTTTTTACCTGCTTGGGCGATTCTCCATTGCGTTGCTGTTGAAAGAATATAGAAAACTAAAAAATACACCGCCCAAGAACTGGCAAACTTATAAAACATACATGTCATCATGACTGGTAAAATATACATCATCATCTTCTGCTGCATGGCTTGCTGATCGTCTGTTATAACCGCGTTTTTACTCGAAATTTTTTGCTGCAGGAACATAATGGCGCCTGTCAGGATTGGTAATATATTAAGCTCATTTCCGAATAAAGGCAAATAAAAAGGTAGTGTTGCTAATCGATCTGGCTGGGACAAATCTCTGATCCATAAAAATCCCTGGCCCTGGAAATATTGTGCGCGCCATAATATTTGGTATAACGCCATAAAAAATGGCATCTGTATCAAGAATGGCAAGCATCCACCGAAAGGATTGACCTTTTCTCGACGATAAATCTCCATCATCTCGGTATTTAACTTTTCAGGGTTATTCTTATATTTTTCTCTCAGTGCAGCTATTTTAGGCTGAACTTCCTGCATCTTGCGCATGGACATCATGCTTTGCATTGTTAAGGGATAGGTAATCGCATATAACAAGACACTAATCAAAATAATCGATACCCCCCAGCTTTTGAAAATGCTGTGGAAAAATGGTATGGTGTGGTAGATCGCCTGTGCGATCCATTCAATTATTGGGAAATTGCTGAATGCAACGATTTTATCAAAATCTTTATTATACTTTTTCATTAACCAGGGATTTTGAGGTCCCACATAAATACTAAAATCATAGGTTACACTTTCTCCTGGGGCTATCTCCTTATCTACCGGTGAAATAGAAACGCTTAGCTGTTTGTCGCTATCTGATTTAATAACATAGCTTTTCGTTTCAAATTCAGGTTTAACAACAATTGCATGGTAATGATCCCTGAAGCCTGCCCAGGTCAGATTCGCCAAAACGCTTTTATAATTCTTATCATCAAATTTGCTGGCATTGCCCTTGCGAAACATTTTGCCGTTGGCAAGAACGGAATACTCAAACAAGGCGTTTTCTCTACTATTTTGGTTAATTTCCAAACTGGATTCGTCAATTTCAAAAGCCTTAAAATTGAAACTATTCAGAGTGGAAATTGATGATAAGTTTTTAATTTCCATTCTAACGTCAACCAAATTATCATCTTTAATTTCGTAAGTCTTTGTTATTTTCCAATTGCTGTCACTATAGCTCATCTCTACTGTACTGTTGTCAATTTGTTGCCCTTGATACGGCGCGTTTTCAAACCCGCTGACACTTAAAACATCTGTGATGGGAAAAATGTTGTTTTTATAAAAAACTATGTTGTGGAGTGATCCGCCCACATTTGTATAGGAAAAACCTATGTTTTTGGTTTTTATATCGTAGTCTGAGGCTTTACTTATAGGTAAAATGGTTTGTGATGTAGCACTGGGGGCTATTGGGGCCTGCTGAGCTGCTGTAGATTTAAGATCTTGCGCTGCAATTACTTGTGAATTCTTCTGCGATTCTGCTTGTTTGGGAGCAACAAAGATTACCTGGTAACCAAATAAAACTAATGCGGATAAAGCAACAGCTAAAATGGTGTTACGTTCCATGATATCTACCTTACTGGGTCATGCCCGCCGTCGGTCGCTGGGGAACAACGCAAAATACGCCCCATAGCCTTGATCGAACCACGAGCAATTCCAAACCGCTCAATGGCCTCGATGGCGTATTGCGAACAGGAGGGATGAAACCGACAATTTCTAAAAAATAACGCACGGCTTAAACACTGATAGGCTTTTATGCCTGAGACCAGAAGTTTTTTGATCATTGAATAAGCCTGCGGGCTTTTAGGGGATCAGTTTACGGCGGCCTTTGGCGCGTCGACGGCTCAATACCTTTTGACCGTCGGAAGTCGCCATGCGCTTACGGAATCCGTGTCTTTTTTTACCGACAATATTGGTCGGCGTCTTTAGATGCTTTTTCATAGTGGGGGAATTATAGCATGGGCTTTAGCAAAGTCAAGTTTTTTGAGGGTAAAAACACCTGTGATCAGTTGAGTTTATAAAAAACCGTTGCAATCAAACGAAGCTTTGTTATAATGACGCAACATTACTTAATAAAACCTTAACACAGCCACGAGCAGGCCCCTGTTTAAGGCTGCTTTAGGCTTTTCCACAGCTGTTAATAACTTGTGATCTCGTCTGAAATGGTCCTACTTGACGTCTGGCAAAAAGCTCAAAAACCCATCAAAACCTCTATCGGCGAGACTTCCTACGACACCTGGTTCTCCCATCTGAGGATCTGCGAAAATACACCTGGTATCTTGACCATTCAGGCTCCAGACGAATACTTCAAGAACTGGATCGACGAACGCTACCGCACCATTATCGAACGCTGCCTGCGCACCGAATCAGGGCAGGCCATTGCGATCGAATTCGCCGTCAACTCTGAACTATTGAACAAAAACACTCAGCAAAAACTGACGCAGATCGAAAAATCTTTCGCGCCTTCGGATAAAACGATCCACTTAAATCCGCGGTTTCTTTTTGAAAATTTTGTGGTGGGGGCAGGCAACCGTTTTGCTTTTGCCGCAGCCCAGGCCGTTGCGGAAAATCCGGCCAAATCTTATAATCCCTTTTTTATTTACGGCCCCGTGGGTTTAGGCAAGACACATTTGTTGCAAGCCATCGCTATTGAGGCCCAGCGTAAAAACCCTGGTCTTAAAATTTGTTACCTGTCTTCCGAACAATTCACCAATGAATTAATTAATTCCATCCGTCACCATTCCTCAGAGGCTTTCCGCCAGAAATACCGCCACGTCGACATTCTTTTGATCGATGATATCCATTTTATCGCCGGGAAAGTATCCACCCAGGAAGAATTCTTCCACACCTTTAATACCTTGCATGATCATCACAAGCAGATCATTATCTGTTCGGACAGGCCGCCAAAAGAGATCGCGAACCTGGAAGAACGCTTGGTCTCGCGTTTTGCCTGGGGATTGATCACGGATATCCAGCCGCCCGATTATGAAACACGGGTGGCCATCCTTCGCAAAAAATTAGAATTAGAATCTGTTGTGGTTCCGGATGATGTGGTATTATTTATAGCTCAAGAGATCAAGACCAATATCCGCGAGCTGGAGGGGGCCCTAATCAGGGTGGTGGCTTACGCTCTTTTGGAAGACAAGATGATCACCCTGGCTGTTGCCAAGCAAGTGCTTAAGGACATGGTCAAAGAGACCATCAAGACTATCAGTGTTGATATGGTGCAAAAGGAGGTGGCTGCCTATTATAGTGTAACCACCGCTGATCTGAAAACCAAAAAACGCAACAAAAACGTGATCTTGCCCAGGCAGGTGGCGATGTACCTGACCCGAAAATTGACCACGCATTCTTTACCAGAGATCGGTGCTGCTTTTGGCGGTAAGGACCATACAACTGTTTTGCATGCTTATAAGAAGGTAGAGAAAGACTTCAATACAAATCCGGAATTGAAAAAAAGCATTGACCGTTTGAATTCAATTCTTTTAGAATGAACGAATGTGGATAATAAATTTTCTTATCACAGGGTTATCCACAGGTGTTAATAGCTGTAAAGTATTGAGAATATTAAAGATTTACTCTTAATTCAACTTATCCACAAGGACTAATACGATTACTGCTGTTTTTGAAGGTTAACCAAAAAGCACTAAAAGCAGAGGGTTGTGAATATGAAAATAAAGACTAATAAAGAAGAAATTCAAGCGGCAATCGCAACTGTCAGCAACATTGTTTCTCCAAAAGCGACCTTGCCTATATTGTCAAATATGCTTTTAGAAACAAAAGATGGTTTATTAAAAATGAACACCACGGATCTGGACATCGGTATATCGTGTGAATTACCTGTGCATGTTTATGAACAAGGTGCGATCACAATACCGGCTAAGCGTTTTAGTGATATTGTCCGTGAATTACCCAGCGGGGAAGTGGTTATTGTGGCGCGTAAGAATAATCAGATTGATATTGAAGGATTAAACTGCCGTTTTAAGCTTAATGGTTTACCTAAAGAAGAATTCCCTAAATTTCCTGAATTTAAAGATAAAGATGCTGTATTAATTAAACAAATAGATCTTAAAGAAATGATCAGGTTGACTAACTTTGCTGTTTCTTATGAAGAGTCGCGTTATGTTCTAAATGGTTTATTATTGGAAGTTGCGGGAGATGTGGTGCGGATGGTGGCAACTGATGGAAGGCGATTGGCAAAAATTGAAAAAAAATTAGTGCATGCGGCGAATAAAGATTTTCATATCATTATTCCTGTTAAAGCGATTAATGAGATTAATAGAAATTTAAAAGAAGAAGGACAGGTTAGTATTATCCATGGCGGGACCCAGGTTTTATTTAATATTAATGGTGTTCTTATTGCCACACGCATCATTGAAGGTGAGTTCCCTAATTATAAGCAGGTCATCCCTAAAGAAGGGAATAATAAGGCGAAGGTCAAAACCCAGGATCTTTTGGCTGCTATCCGTCGGGCAAACCTGCTCTCTACCCCTGATTTCCAGGCTATCAAGTTCGAACTTTTTAAGGATAAATTAGTTATCTCTAAAACCACTCCGGATGTTGGTGAATCCCGCGAAGAGGTGGTGGTGGAATATGGACAGCAGGAATTAATTGTTGGTTTCAACCCGCAATTCTTTATTGATGTCTTGAAAAATATCAGCGAAGAATATGTGCCGATGGAATTCTTAGGACCGGATAAACCCTGTGTCATTCGCATGAAAGAATACCTATACCTGGCACTGCCCATGAGGCTGTAGATCGGGGTTAAAATGGATCCGATCAAGAATATTGTTTCACAGGTCATCGGACGGATGTCTTCATCAAAAGGCGGGTCATTGCAGGACATTCAGGCGGCCTGGGAGAGGATTT
>Ga0206813_1039_pt1 | contig 36682 bp, 29 predicted proteins | sample Alteio_BWOrgCont_92_FD_152856 | JGI IMG/M metagenome (GOLD analysis project Ga0206813, IMG submission 152856) | Enriched cells from forest soil in Barre Woods Harvard Forest LTER site, Petersham, Massachusetts, United States -... | ecosystem: Environmental > Terrestrial > Soil > Temperate forest >...
CGTATCGCGCCATCAGGCCGATAATCATCGCGCCCGCCGCCGGAATCAAAATGACCCAGACGCCGAGATGATGCCCGTCGGGTGTCACCGCCGCCGCGGAGAATTTTTGATAGAATGCGAGATTGGTGATCACCGCGATGAGCCAGATCAGTGCGTAGGCCACCACGGCTCCAATGGCGCCGATGACCAGCGCCATCAAGGAAAGGAGCAGCACACGGGAATCGGTGGAAAAATCTGACAGGGAATCTTTGGGTTTGTGCATTGATGAGGACGGCGACATTATATCGTAATGCGATATATTTCAACTTTTTCCCAACCGCTATAGCAAGGGGACGAAATCATGACGGAAAAAGCCCCAACCCCAGTGACCAAAGCGGAATTCGAGATGCTGGCGACGTTCCGCTACGAGTTGCGCCGCTTTCTGCACTTCAGCGAAGAAGCGGCCCGGGAGGCCGGCCTGACACCGGGGCAACACCAGGCGTTGCTGGCCGTGAAGGGCTTTCCCGACAAGGATCGAATCACCATCGGAGAACTCGCCGAACGCCTCCAGGTCGCGCACCACAGCGCGGTCGGCCTTGTGGATCGACTCGCGGCGCACGATCTACTCGCGAGAGAGATCGGCGCCGAGGATCGACGGCAGGTTTACGTTTCCCTTACCCCGCACGGAAACAAAATCCTGCAGGCCCTGACGGCTGCGCATAAGCGGGAGATCCAGCGCGTCGCCCCGCGGTTCCGGGCGTTGCTTCGCGTGCTGGAGCGGGATCGAAAAGCCGGAAAGAATCAATGACGAACCGCCACGCCCGGGTGGCTTTTGGAGGGCATCGCTCCGTCGATACCTCGGCGGGACTTCCCTCTCAGCCGCGTGCTCGCGCTCATTGCGGAACCATGTGCGTGAATGGCGCGATGTAGGCCTGGCAATACACCAGGACCGCCACGAGCGCGGCCAGTGCAAGGCTGTGAAAAAGCACATACCGCAGAATATCGCCCTCATGGCCGTACCAGTTGGTCGCGGTGCTGGCCACGACAATGCTCTGGGCATCCACCATTTTGCCCATTACACCGCCGGAGCTATTCGCCGCGCCCATCAGCACGGGGCTGATCCCCAATTGATGAGCGGTGATTTTCTGCAGGCTGCCAAAGAGGACATTCGAGGCGGTGTCGGAACCGGTGAGCGCCACTCCCAGCCAGCCCAGCATCGTGCCGAAGAAGGGATAGAGCTGCCCGGTGTGCGCAAGCGCCAGGCCAATGGTAGCGTCGGTTCCAGAGTATCTTGTCACGTACCCGAGCGCCAGCATCAGGGCAATGGTGAGCAGCGAGAAGCGGACGCGCCAAATAGTTTCGCCGTAGGTTTTCAACAATACCAGGGGCGCAAAACCCATGGTCAGCCCCGCCGTGATCGCCGCAAGCAAAATGCCGGTGCCGGTCGCCGAGACGATGTCCAACTTGAATTCAGCGGGCTCGGGCGTCGCCTGCGGCACGATGGGAGGCACCCGCTGAACTGCGAGATGCAGGTGAGGCATCTTGAACTTGGCCGGGCTCAGGCGTTGGAGCGGCTCTTTCCACATTCCCCAGCAAAGAATGAATGCGGTCAGAATGGCCCACGGCATCCAGGCCTGGAAGATCTTCCGCGCCCCGTGCCGCGGCGTGGCGCCGTGCGCGGGCGCGGAACCCGCTTCGTGCGGATGCTCTTCCCGAACCGTGCCGTCACCGTCAAAACGCCACACGGTTTTCGGCTTCCAGAATCTCAGCAGCAAAATGATGGCGGCGATCGAACAAGCGCCCGAGACGATATCCACCAGCGCCGGCCCCACGAAGTTCGAGACCAGGAATTGCGGAATCGCGAAAGACACGCCTGCCGCCAGCGCCGCTGGCCAGATGCCCAGCATCCCGCGCCATCCCGCAAAGGCGGCCACCACCCAGAAGGGAATCAAAAACGAAAAGAAAGTGAGTTGTCCCCCGACCGTCGCGGAGAGGAGATGCACGTCGAGTCCGGTGACCTGCGCCAGGGTGATCACGGGTATGCCCAGCGAACCAAACGCCACCGGGGCCGTGTTGGCAATCAGCGCGAGCCCCGAAGCGTGCAGCGGGCGAAAGCCAAGCTGGATGAGGATCGCGGCGGTGATCGCCACCGGCGCCCCAAAGCCCGACATGCCCTCGAGAAAAGCGCCGAAGGCAAAGGCGATGAGGATGACTTGAATGCGCGGATCGGGCGCAATTCCCGCCAGGCTATCGCGCAAGACTTCAAAGTGCCCTCGCTTCACCGTGAGCTGGTAAAGAAAGATCACATTCAAGAGCAGCCAGCCGATCGGGAACAGACCGAACGCCGCCCCGAAAAGCGACGCCGCCACCGCGGCATCCAACGGCATCCGATAAAGCGCGGTCGCAATCGCGAATGCCGCCACAAGTCCAATCAGCGCCGCAATATGGATTCGGATTTTGAGCAGAGCGATGGAGCCGAGAAGGATAATCACCGGCGCCGATGCTATGAGCGTCGAGAACAGGGGGTTGCCGAGGGGATCGTAATTCTGGGACCAGGGGGGCATGACAACGGGTGTAGAGGATGGGCTTGGGTTCGAAATCTCAATCCGTCATCGGTCAGGACATTAGACCACGCCGGACCCGGGAGGTCTTCGGTAAAGACGGACTTGCGGAGATGTGCCTATCCGATTCCATTCGCGAACGCTTCTAAAAACCGCCCGACCCAATCCGGCGAAGCGCTCTGCAAACCGGCCCATGCCGGGAGCGTGCGCGCCGCCGCGACCGAAGGATCGTCGAAGAATTCGCGGCCGGCCTCGGAAAGCGCTCGCGCGAAAACGGCAGCGGCTTCTTCGTCCTCCCGCGGGACCGGCAATCCATTGATCAAGGCAAGATGCCGGGAGCGGCGCAGCGCCTCCCGCGATTCGCGATCGAAACTAGCCATGAGCACCTCGAGAAACGACGGCGAAAACTTCAGACCTTCATCGCAAAGCTGCGCCAGAAGGGTCACAGCGATCTCCCGGCTCATGCGAAAGAGCCCGCTGCGCTCATCTCCGAGGGGCTGATGGCGGTGATCATAATGGCGGCCGCCATCTACCTGCGCGACGCGGCGCGGTTCAGCGCGGCGAAAGGCTTCGCAAAGCAGGCCCACTTCAACTCCCCAGCCCGCGGAGACAGGCAGCGCCGCCGCCAGTTCGCGGGTAATGACGCATTCGCCCGCCAGGGGATACCGGAAACTTTGCAGAAAATCGAGCAACGGCTGATGGCCCGCGACCCGGACGACGGCCTGGAGCAGCGGCGTCAGAAAGAGGCGGCTCACCCGGCCATACAGGCGATCCGTCACGCGGCTGTAATACATTTTGGCGAAGTCGTAGCGCAGTTCAGGATGAACCGCCGCGAAGCAAAGACGCGCGAGGTTTTCCCTGCGAAAGGAAACGACATCGCAATCCTGGGTCGCGATCACTTGAGACTTCCCTTCCGCGATGACGACCCCGCAGGCCGCCCACACGTTGAATCCCTTGCCCATGGGCGCCGCCGTCGCCCCCTCCACCGCCACCGCGCGCGGGCCGTCATTCCACAGAATGCGATGCGGCTGCGGCAGCCGGGCAAAGACTTCCCGCGCAACCGCGCTCGTCGCTTCCTTCCACCCATTCATGCTGATGAGCACCTCGCGGAGAAACCGCGCGCCGGCGACCTGATCGATGATGCCTTGGAGCGCCGGTTGCTGGAGATCGTTCCCATAGCAGGGGAGAATCAGGGTAACTGGGTAAGCGGCCGCATGCTCGACGAGTTCCGCCTCGATCCGTTCCGCGGAGGTGTCGTTCAGCCGCTGAAGCGTGCAGATGAGCCCTGTCTGCGCAAAATCGCTCATGGAGTTCTGGCTGGGCGGACGGGTGATTCCGCGAGCGAATTCGCAAACGGCATTTTCAGAGATCCGAAACTGGAAGCGAGATCCCTATGGGCTTTCCACGGGATCCTCGTCATCGTCCACTTCGTCTTCAATTTCCTCCTTCATTTGCCGTGAGAGGAAGGGACGCAGAAAGCCATAGAGCAGGTAGCTGATGAATATGACCGCAGGCATCCACTGATAATAAATCACGGTAATGAGCACCACCACGAGGATGGCCATGAACTTCGGAAGCGAGCGTTTCGTGCGGAGGTTGATCGCCTTGAAACTTGGATATCTGAACCCGCTGAACATCATCCACGAAAGAAACACCATCAGCGGCGGAAGCACCCATTTGCCATTGCCTATTTCCCGCCCGTTTTCGTCGAACCACAGCAGACACAGCGTGAGCGAAGCAATGACGCCGGCAGCGGCAGGAATGGGAAACCCTTTGAACTCCTTGTTCGCCGCGACCGAGTTGGCGGAAGCCAGGCAATTGAAGCGAGCGAGCCGCATTGCGCCGCAAACCAGATAAACCGAAGCAATAACCCAGCCGGTGCGAGGGAATTCATGGAGTACGATCCGATACACCATCAGAGCCGGGGCGACGCCAAACGATACGATATCCGCAATCGAATCGAACTCCCGGCCAAAGGGACTTTCATGACCGCCGAGCCGGGCCACCCGCCCATCGAGCGCATCAAAGATGCAGGAAGCCAGAATGCACCAGATCGCAAAATGGAAATAATAGGCCGCGCGATCGGGATCAGAGGCCTGGACCAGGGCGCCTTCGAGAATCTTCAGGATCGCGGCGAACCCACAGAACAGATTCCCCGCTGTCATGAGATTTGGCAGCAAATAGATCTTGGGATTTCCGTCGTCGTTCATGGGGATTATGCTGCGGTGGAGCGTTGCGCGAGGCGCGCGATCACGGTTTCCGCGCCTTTGACACGGTCTCCGATTTTCACGGTGATCTCCGTATCCATCGGCAAATAAACCTCGGTTCGCGAGCCAAAGCGAATCATCCCGAAGCGAAAGCCTTTCGGCACTTCATCGCCCATTTTCGACCAGGGCACGATTCGGCGGGCAATCGCGCCGGTGATCTGGCGCACCACCAGCGTCGCATTCCTGCCCTCGATGGCCCAAGTCAGCGCGGCATTCTTCTTCGAACACTCGGGGTTCCGCGCATCGAGATAGGTGCCCGGGTAGTATTTGTGGAATACCACTTTCCCGGCGATCGGCGATTTGTTGACGTGGACGTCGAAGACCGAGAGGAAAATCCCCACCCGGAGGCATTTGGTCTTGAGCACCTCTGTTTCCTCGATTTCCTCGATATCTGCCACAAGTCCGTCGGCGGCGGCCACGACCACCTCGTCCCCGGACGGGATCGGCCGGTCCGGGTCACGGAAGAAATTGATGCAAAAAATCACCAGCAACCCGGCAAAGCCGGCAAGCCAGAACCAGTGCAGAAACCAACCGGCAATGCCGAGGGCAAAAATGACCGCAAAAATCCACCGGCCTTCGTAGAGAGTCTGAAAACGCATGAGACGGCAGACGCTACGCAGGCAATGGCGGTGGGTAAAGTGCGCGTTTGTCAGCCGGGCTCGATGCCATTACCGTTGAGGCATGTCCACAACCGCCTCGCTCGATCCGAATACCACGATGCAAGAGCTGCTGCGGCGCTATCCCGGCGCCCAGCGGGCGCTGTTTCGGCGCTACCACATCGGCGGCTGCGCGAGCTGCGGATTCAGCCCCTCGGAGACTCTGGCGGAGGTCTGCGCGCGCAATGAGCACGTGCCGGTGGACGAAGTGCTCGAACACATCCTCGCGAGTCACGAGGCGGATTTGAAGATCCAGATCGCTCCCGACGAACTGGCCGACACCCTGAAAGAGGACCCCAAGGCCAGGCTGATCGATATCCGGACCCGCGAGGAGTACGACGCGGTGCATGTGGACGGCGCGATCTTTTTTTCCCAGGAACTGATGCAGGAAATCCTCATGCATTGGGATCGGCAGGCACTCATCGCCATCATGGATCATCACGGCGCCCGCAGCATGGATGCCGCCGCCTATTTCTCGGGACACGGCTTCGAAAACGTGAAGAGCGTCCGCGGGGGAATCGACGCATGGAGCGTGGAAGTTGACTCGAAGCTGCCTCGATACGACTTGGAATGACCGGCCTTTGGTTGGCATTACAGGCTCCTGAATTGAAAATGAAAGAACTACGACACTCACCAACCGCATGAGCGACGACCTCCAAAAACGCATCCACGAAGCCATCGCCAACCCGAAGAATCTCGGTGAAATGGAAAACGCGGACTCTGTCGGCACCGTGGGCAGCGCGGATTGCGGCGATATGCTGCGCATGTGGGTGAAATTCAAAGAGGACGCGCAAGGCCGAAAGGTCATCGACCGCGCCACCTTCCAGACGTTCGGCTGCGAGACGGCCATCGCCGTGGCGAGCGTAGCCACTGAATTGATCGCGGGCAAGACGGTGGACGAGGCGTTGTCCATGTCCGGCAGCGATCTATCAGCCCCGCTGGGGCCGCTGCCTCCGATGAAGATTCATTGCGCCCAACTCGTGGAAGGCGCGTTACGCTCCGCACTGACACCTACTGCGGCGCCGGTTCCGGCGGCATCTCCGGCGCAACCACCCAAGGCGGCGACCCTTTTCGATTCGCTCCATAGCGGGACGTCTTCGGAAAAGAAGGTGAAGATCGTTTTGAAACAACCAGGATCATAAATCCATGCACGAACAAACCACTAAAACTCTCCTTCGCGATTGTCCCGCCACCCGCATTCCCAGTGGGGAAGCGATCACGCTGCCAAAGGACTCGCAGGTCTATATCACCCAGGCGCTCGGCGGAAGCTACACGGTATCCACCGACCTCGGCCTCGCGCGCATCTCCGATGAAAATGCGGACGCTCTCGGGATCGCCATGGAGGCCAAAGCCGATGCCGCTCCTCGCGCCGACCTCAATATACCGGTGGAGGAAAAGGCCGTCTGGGACCAGCTCCGAAGCTGCTACGACCCCGAAATTCCAGTCAACATCGTCGATCTCGGCCTGGTCTATGACTGCGTGATCACGCCAGGCAATGGAACTGGTTCCAAAGTGGACGTGAAGATGACGCTGACCGCGCCGGGCTGCGGAATGGGTCCGACCATCGCCGCGGAAGCGAAATCAAAGATCCTCGGCGTTCCGGGCGTCGGCGATGCCGAAGTCGAACTCGTGTGGGATCCGCCGTGGAATCAGGCGATGATCAGCGAAGCCGGGCAGATGAAGCTTGGGCTGATCTGAATCAGGCCAGCATGCCTTTTACGAGCTGTCCTTCCACGTCGGTGAGGCGGTAGCGGCGACCCTGGAATTTGTAGGTCAGGCGCTCGTGGTCGATGCCCAGCAGGTGGAGCAGCGTGGCGTGGAAGTCATGCACGTGCACGCCGTCCCGCACGACGTTGTAGCCGAACTCGTCCGTCTCGCCGAAGACGGCGCCGGGCTTGGTGCCGCCGCCGGCCATCCACGCCGTGAAGCAGCGTGGATGATGATCACGACCGAAGTTGGTCTGGATTTTCCCCTGGCAGTAATTGGTGCGTCCGAACTCGCCACCCCATACCACGAGCGTGTCGTCCAGCAGCCCGCGCGCTTTCAGATCCTTGACGAGCGCGGCGGCCGGCTGGTCCGTTTCCTTGCATAATTTTGGCAGCGCCGTGGGAAGGCCGCCGTGATGGTCCCAATCCTGATGATAAAGCTGGATGAAACGCACGCCCTTCTCAGCGAGCCGCCGCGCCTGCAGGCAGTTGGCGGCAAAGGTGCCGGGCGTCCGAACGTCCGGGCCATAAGCGTCGAGCGTCTCCGGCGATTCCTGGGAAAGATCGGTGACCTCGGGAATGCTCGTCTGCATGCGGAAGGCCATCTCGTATTGATCGATCCGGCTTTGGATCTCGGCATCCGGAGTGGTCTCGAACTGGTGCTCGTGCAACTCGCGCATGCGATCGAGCAGGAGGCGGCGGCTGTCCTCGCTCACACCCTGCGGATTGCCAAGATAAAGCACGGGATCTTTCGATGCTCGAAAGAGCACACCCTGATGGCGCGGCGGCAGGAAACCGCTGCCCCACAAATGAGAGCCCAGCGGCTGGCCGCTCTTGCCCTTGGTAATGAGCACCACGAACGATGGCAGGTTCGCGTTCTCCTGCCCAAGTCCGTAGCTGAGCCATGCGCCCATGCTTGGCCGGCCCGGAATCTGCGAGCCGGTCTGAAAAAACGTCACGCCCGGACCGTGATTGATCGCCTCCGTGAACATCGAGCGCACGATGCAGAGATCGTCCGCGAGCGTCGCGGTATGAGGCAGCAATTCGCTGAACCACGCGCCGGATTCTCCGTGCTGGGCGAACTTGAATGGCGAGCCGACGAGCGGGATCGACGATTGATTCCCCGACATGCCGGTGAGCCGCTGGCCTCCGCGCACGGAATCAGGGAGTTGTTCGCCCTGGCGCTGGTTCAACAGCGGCTTGTAATCGAAGAGATCGATCTGCGACGGGCCCCCCGACATGAACAGATAGATGATGCGCTTCGCCTTCGCCGGAAAATGCGGCTGCCCGAGCACACCGTGGTCCACCGCCGGCGCGGCGCCCGCCGACGCCTTGAGGAGATCGGCCAGCGCGATCCCGCCAATGCCCATGGCGAACCGGTTGAGAAACTGGCGTCGCTTAAAATGCCATTCGTAAGCGCTTCCGTGTCCGGATGGAAAGGGAACTGGGTCAGTCACGGTGGGGCTGGTCGTCTTCATGGGCGCAATTCGGTGGTTTCCTATCTTTTCACGACGCAGGCATCGTGGTTCAGCAGCGCCTGCGCGAGCACGGCGGAAGCGGCGGCCTCGGGAGCCGGGATGTCCGCGAAGGGCTTCGCATTTCCGATCTTGAGCAGCGCGGCGGCGGCGGCCGGATTGGATCGAAAATATGCGAGCTGTTCGTCGTAGAGCTTCTGGACGATCTGTTGTTCGCGGACGTCGGGTTTGCGGCTGAGGCAGCGGAGAAAGCCTTCGTCGATCATCGCGGGCAGATCGCCCTTGGCGCTGAGGTAAAGCTTTCCACCCAGCACCCGCGCAGCTTCCACGTATTGCGTGCCGTTCAAGAGGACCAGCGCCTGCAGCGGGGAATCGGTGCGTTCGCGACTCCCGGCACAGACCGCGCGGCGGGGCGCGTCGAATGCGACCATCGCGGGCGGCGGCGCCGTGCGCCGCCAATTGGTGTAAACGCTGCGCCGATACACGCCATCGCCGCCGCTCGGCGTCGCGGGTTTGAACGCTTCACTCATCTCGTACGGATTCACCGGCGGACCGCCGAGTTTTTCGCTGAGCAACCCCGCGGCGGCTAGCGCGTTGTCGCGAATCATTTCCGCGCTGAGGCGAAAACGCGGCCCTCGCGCGAGCAGTTCGTTCTCCGGATCGTCGGCCATCGTCTTCGCGTCGGCGACGCTCCGCTGGCGGTAGGTAGCGCTCATCACGATCGTCTTGATCAATGCTTTTGTATCCCACCCGCTTTGGATGAAGCGGTACGCCAGCCAGTCCAGCACCTCGGGATAAACCGGGCGGGCGCCCTGGCTGCCAAAGTCCTCCGCGGTCTTTACCAATCCCCGGCCGAAGATGCTTTGCCAGAAACGATTCACGAGCACGCGCGCGGTCAGTGGATGGCCTGGCTCGACGAGCCATTGCGCCAGGCCGAGACGATTCATCGGCGCGCCTTCGGGCCAGGGCGGCAGCGCGGCGGGTGTGCCGGCGTGGACCTCGTCGCGGCGCTGGTCATACTGCCCGCGGAAGAGCACGAACGCCTTCTTCGGCTCGGGCAACTCGCGCATGGCCATGATTTCGCGGACGCCATCGGCAGCCTTCACCACCTCGGCGCGCGTGGTCTTCAGGGCATTGAGCTGCTTCGCCCACTCAGGGTCCGCGGTCGCCAGGAAATAAGCGCGCAGCGTTTCACGCTCGCCGCCGGATAACTGCTCCGAATCCTTTGCCAACAAGGCTTTCGCGGCTGATTCATCATTCGTCGCCAGGGCTTCGAGAGGCGTCAGTTCGCGGTTGAAGACGCGGAATTCGTCGATCATGCCTCCTTTAAACCCGCGGTCCCTGAAGCGTTCGCCGAGCGAGATATTGTCGCCGCCGCCGCCGGTGATGTCCTTGGTCAACGCGTCCTTGAGGACGTCGATCTCCGCCGGCTTTCCATTCACATAGAGCCGCAGTCCGGCGGCGCGGCTGCTGCCATCACTGGCCACTACGACGTGCGTCCATTCCTGAATGGGCAGCTCGTGTTTTGCGCGGATCGAGATCGCGTTGCCCGGCCAGAAATGGATGAGCGACCACTTGAGTTTTCCCTCTTCGATGAGCAGTTCGTATCCCCGGCTCCCCGCGTCGGTCCACGCTTTGGAGCGGTGGAACACGACGGCGCGCTCTTTTTTGTCCGGCGTCTTCAGCCACAGGGACACGCTGAAAGGCTCGTTCCGCTTGAAATTGCCAAACGGCAGATCCACCGGATCGTCTCCGGTGAATTCCACCGCATTCCCGATGCGGCCCGGCGCGAGCTTGTTCCCGCCTTTGAGCAGCGCCGGCTGCGCGGGATCGATCCAGTTCGCCAGCTTGCCGTTGTCCAGCGATTCAAAGCCGAACCCGCCGATCTCGCCGGGGATCGTCATTTCCTGAGGACGCGCGGCCAGCCACGCGGAGAATCCCTCGTCCCGGGATTCGCGCGACGCGGCGATTTGCTTTTCGGCCTCTGTCACCGCGTTCCGCAAGTCTGCCAGTCGCTGCTTTTCCTCAGGACTGGTCAGCGCGAGCGTCGGCGTGGGCGGCGAGTTGGTGAAGAAGGAATACAACCCCGCCTCGTCGATATTTTGGAAAAGCGAAAAGAACTGATAGTATTCCTTCTGCGCAATGGGATCGAACTTGTGATCGTGGCAGCGGCAGCACTGGAAGGTCAGGCCGAGAAACGCCGTGGAGAAGGTCTGCACACGATCGCACACGTACTCGACGCGGTATTCCTCTTCGACGCTGCCGCCTTCGGATTCCTGCTGGTGCAAACGGTTGAATGTAGTCGCGAGCGCCTGGTCGCCGGTGGGCTGCGGGAGGAGATCTCCGGCGATTTGCCAGGTGATGAATTTGTCGAAAGAAAGGTTCTCGTTGAACGCGCGGATGACCCAGTCCCGCCACGGCCATACGTCGCGTTCGCGATCCACCTGGTAGCCGTAGCTATCGGCATAGCGCGAGACGTCGAGCCAGTCCACCGCCATGCGTTCGCCATAACGCGGCGAAGCGAGCATGCGATCCACGAGGCGCTCGTAGGCGCCGGGCGCGCCGTCCTTCACAAAGGCCTCGATCTCCTCGGGTGTCGGAGGCAGCCCTGTCAGATCGAAACTCACCCGCCGGATCAGGGTGTTGCGGTCCGCCTCCGGTTGCGGTTTCAGCCCACGCCCCGCGATCCCGCGCCGCACCAGCGCGTCGATGTCCGGCGCGTCCGGCGCCTTCAGCGGAATGAACGCCCAATGCGGCTCGTACTCCGCGCCCTCCGCGATCCACTTTTTCAGCGTCTCGATTTCCGATGGCGAGATCTCCGCGAGCTTTGATTTGGCCGGAGGCATGTGCTCCTTCGGTTTCTTGCTGAGAATCCGCTCGATCATCTCGCTCTCGTCCGGCTTCCCCGGCTCGATCGCTCCCTCTTTCAACGCGACTTCGCGCACATCGAGGCGCAAATCTGCCTCCCGCTTTTTCGCGTCCGGGCCATGACAGAAGAAACATTTGTCCGAAAGGATGGGCCGGATGTCGCGATTGAAATGCACCGTGCCCGCGAGCGCGCCCGCCTGCAGTGAGGCGATGGCAGCGGCTGCAAATAAGGCGACGCGGTGGAGGGACATGACGGCTCCACGGATAGCATATTTCCGCCGCTCATGCATCGGGTATCCAGCCAGCGCGGGCGTCTATTTTGGCCGTCCCGCAGTCGCGGAAGCGTAAAAGGGAGCGAAAGAATGCCGTTTCATTCTCCATTGGAAAGTGGGAGCATGCTGCCGGAATAGCCGGTGAGTTCCATGTAGCCTTGACCGCGCACTTTTGCCCCTGATCGGAAACCGTCCACGTCGATGAGGCCTTCCCAATAAACGATCGGATTCACCACGAGTTCCTGGTTGGAAAGCGGCGTGGTGATGCGCAATGCGATGCCGAGTCGCGGGATGGAAAGCTTCCAGGCGATCGGGTAACGGCCGTGGGAAACGGGGCTTGTCCAGAAGCTCTCGGGAGTGAGTTGATACTCGTCGCGCTGAAGATGCCCGGTAGAGCCGTCGCGGGCGATGAAAGTGCCGCTGGAGTTGGGATCGATCGAACCATCGGTTTTACGCATCTGGTAGAGCATCAGTTCGGTTTTGTCATCGAGCTGGATGCTGAACCAATTCCAGCCGGTCTGGCCCGGGGCGAGTTGATTCGTGGCCCACTCACGGTCGAGCCAGCTTTCGCCGGAGACTCGCATGGTTTTTCCCTCGACGGAAAGCCGGCCCTCCGACGCGAGCCGTGTGCCGGAATAGTAGTGCGAGGCATGACCGGCGCCGTCCGCTTTTTGACTGACGCCATTCTCGCCCTGGATCACCCATGGCTTGGCGCTGGAGAGATGGAGATCGAGGGCGGTCCCCTCGCCCTTTGCGTGAAGCGCGAAGGATTCGCCGCCCAGCCATTCGAGCGACCAGTCATCGAGCCAGGCTAACGAAACCGGAGAGCGGAGAGCGGACGCCGGAAAAGGCGTGAAGCCGGCTTCGTCGAAGGCGCCGCGGCTGAGCTTCTGCTGATAATGGAACTGGCCGGCGGAGAGATCGGTGATGGCGAAGTGCGCGAACTTGAGGTCCTGCACCAGGAAGCGAGAGGTCTCGCCGTGGCGCGCCGAATCCGGGCGCAGGCCCTGGCGGAAAAAGGTGAGCTGGAATCCGTAGCGATCTCCGCGGTCGCCCGCGAGGTGGCCGGTGATATACCACCATTCGGTTTTGAACTCGGGGTGAATGAAATGGTCCCGGGGAAACTCATAGCGCCAGCCGGGAAGGGCGAGTTTCCAATCGGCGGCGAACACCCGGACTGCCACGAGCAGCAGCAGCAGGAGGCAGGTCGGCAACAATTTTAAGATGGGCAATTTCATTTACGGGAGATGAGGAAGTTGGCCGCGAAAGAGCCCAGCGCGGCGGAGTCGCAACCAAAAAGAATATTCATCTGGTCAAGATCGCAGCGTGAATCTCACGTGCCCCCAGGGCCCTAACCTCCATTCGTAAACCTTTGCGTCTCCGCGTCTCTGCGTTTTTCTCATGCACTCGGAGTTAAAGCGCAGAGACGCGGAGACGCAGAGGCCCACAAAGGAGGTTAGGAGACTCTGGATTAGTTCACGGCGGCATTCCCGCAGCCTTTGCCCGCACCCGCGCGATGAACTTATCCGGCTGGATGACCGTCCTTTCGTGAAAGCCTTCTCCGATCAGCCCCGCTTCGTCCCGGCAGTTCACCTTGAAGCGCAGCTTGCGCCGGTCCACCGCGATGAGTTCCACTTCAGCGGTCACCATCATCCCGACGGGGGCCGCCGCCACATGACTGACATCCACATGGGTTCCAACGGTTCTCTCGTCCGGACCGAGGTGGCCGCGCAGGGCCTCCATGCATGTCCACTCAACTTATTTGCCATCCAGGAACTTGATGGAAATGTCCTTGAACTGAATATTCATCGTGAAGCCCGCGTGCATCTGGAGCGCGATGACGCCGCCGGTGAGGACGGCCTTCGGGCTATCGTCCACGAGTTCCGTCATCAGGTGGCCATTGATGCTGTACTGGACGCGGTTTCCGTTGACGACGAGGACGATCTCATTCCAATCGCCAGTATTATGAAGCAGCGCCTTGAGGTCGTCGCCGGTTTCCGCCAACGGAGAGTTCTGGCGCTTGTTCTCGGCGTCCCAGTAAGTTTTCTCTCCGCGCATGCTCATCGTGCCACGACCTCCGGCGATGCCGGATTCGTCGTAGATCGAACCGGTGAACTTGCCGCCGCTATCGATATCGGCCTGGTAGCCGCCCACGTGAAGGGTCTCGGGCTTGTTGATCTTCGAGCGGAACTGCACGCCCGAGTTGCCGTTGGGGCTGACCATCTGCCACTTGAGGTGGAGTTCGAAATTGGCAAATTTCTCGGGGTCCTCTTTGGAGGCGCTCAGGATGAGGTCGGACTGGACCGATTTCTCCTTGGTTTCACTGCAATCGATGACGCCATCCTTGACGGACCAAAAGCCTTCGAGGCCTTCCCAGCCAGTCAGATCCTTGCCGTTGAAAAGGCTGATGAATCCATTGGAATCGGGCTGGCCGAGGGCCGCAGAGGCGGCGGGCTTGTCGTCGGCGTGAAGGGAAGCGATGCCGAGCGCCAGGGCAGCAGCAGAGATAAGGGAGACGCGTGTGAAGAAATGCGGGGAGGCCATAGTCCGCAAAGTGTTACGCGGATGGGGCTCCGGCATCAATGGGGAAATGATCAAAACTTTCCTCGTCTCAAAACAGCGCTTCAAATCCCCAAAATACGAAAAGGAATTGTATTCGGGAGCGTGGGCGTGGACGGCCACGGCCTTGTAATCCGGCTCCTCCTGATCATTCATCGTGAGGAGCCCGATCGTTTGGGATACTTCTGGATTGCATTCCGAACGGGTTTTTGATCTTATGCGCGGATGGCGGATTTCCCCGCGTTTCGAGGTGCATCCGCAGGCGAAAAAAATAACAAACCCGAGGAGAGCATATGAATCCGAAACAATTGGTCCACCGTATGTCCGCGACCCGAGCCGTGCTGCTTGCGGTTTTGGGATTAATTGCCGCCATCGTTCAAACTCCGGTGGCCCGGGGCGGCAGCGCGACGTGGCTATCCTCTCCCGGCAGCGGCGATTGGAATACGGCAGGAAACTGGACGCCCGGGGTCGTGCCCAACGCGGCCGGAGACACGGCGACGTTTAATGTGACGAGGACGGTGGACGTCTCGCTTTCTGCAAATACGGAGGTGAACGGAATCGTGTTCAGCGCGGGCGCCAGCGCCTATACGATCGCCGTCAGCCCCAACATCACATTGACCATCAGCGGCACGGGCATCGCTAACAATTCCGGCTTGACCCAGAACTTCGTAACTGCCGTGGATGGCTTGGGAAATCAGGGGACAATCAACTTTACCAATAGCGCGACAGCCGGGACGCAAACTGTCTTCACCAACAACGGCGCAACGGTTGCCGGCGGAAATCAGGGAATCGTGATCTTTAGCAACGGGTCATCGGCGGCAAGGGCCACCTTTATCAATAATGGCGTCTCGGTCCTCACTGCAATCGGCGGTGAAACCGAATTCACGGGAAGCGCGACCGCCGCCAACGGCACATTCATCAACTACGGAGGAACGACCAGCGGCCCAGACGGCGGCGGCTTTGACGAAGAGGGCGTGACGTTTTTCTTCAATTCGTCGTCAGGGGCCAACGGCACATTCATCAACTACGGCGGCAACCCCAATGTCACGGGCGGCGGTGTCACGGGCTTTTTCGACAACTCCAGCGCGGGCAATGCGACTCTGATCGCCTATGGGGGAACGGGCGGGAGCGCCGGGGGGGCGATCGAGTTCCTCAACAATTCCACCGGCGGCACGGCAACCGTGAAGGTTTACGGCAATGGGGCACTGGACATCAGTTTTCACAACGCGCCGGGCGTCACGATCGGCTCCATCGAAGGCACGGGAAATGTCTTTCTAGGCGCCAATAACCTGACCGTGGGAACCAACAATCTGAGCACGCTTTTCTCAGGGGTGATCCATGATGGAGGATTTAACGGCGGGGTTGGGGGTTCGCTGACCAAAACCGGCACGGGCACGCTGATCCTAACCGGCGCGAACACCTACACCGGCTCTACGACTGTCAACCAGGGCTCTCTTATCGTGAACGGCTCGATCGCCAGTCCCAATACTTTCGTCCAGCCCAGCGGATTGCTCGGCGGGACCGGCATGATCGGCGGCAACCTGATCAATGGCGGTGTTGTGAGCCCCGGCGACGCCCCCGGCACGCTCACTGTCAATGGCAACTTCACTCAAAGCTCCGCGGGAACGCTGTTCATCGGGATCGGCGGATACTCCTCCGGCCTGCTCTCGATCGGAGGCAAGGCGTCTCTGGGTGGCGCGCTTCAATTGGCAGTTGCGGACAACTCCCTATTGAATGTCGGGGAGAAGATCACCATCCTGTCCGCCGCGGGAGGCGTCTCCGGAAGCTTCTCCACCGTGCAGGAACTCAACCGCACGCTGATCGGCGCCGAAGTGTTCTACAGCCCGAACAGCGTCTTTATTGAAGGGTTCCAGATTCCGTTCAGTTTTATCGCGAAGACGCCGAACCAGCAGGCCGTGGCCTACGCGCTCGACAAATCGTTTTCCGATCCGCGCGCCGCGAAATTGATTTATTCCCTGGACCACGAGTCATTCGACAAGGCGCTCCAGGATCTCGACCGCATCTCGCCAGACTCGCTGACCTCCATCTATCAAGTCGCCGTCTCCGAGGCCAAGGAGCAGGCCTTCACTCTCCAGCGCCGCCTGGAGGATGTCCGCGAAGGGTCGAACGGATTCAGCGCCGCGGGCTTCGCCATGAATGGCGCGCCGGCACAAACCAGCAGTTATGAGGTGGCCGGCCCCTCGGGTCCCGATGGCAAGAGTGGAAAGATGGCGCTCACCCCGGCGCCGGATAATCGCTGGGGCGTCTTCGTCACCGGCGTCGGTGAGTTCGCCAGCCTGGGCGACACCGGGAATGCGCACGGTTACGATCTGACCAATGCCGGCTTCACGCTCGGAGTCGATTTCAAAGCCACGCCCAACTTCGTCATCGGACTGGCCACGGGCTACGATTACAGCAGCGCCGATCTTACCCAAGGCGGACGGGTGATTGTGGATGGGGGCAAGCTCGCGCTTTACACGTCCTACTTTACAGGGGGCTTCTACGCCGATGCCGCGGTGCAGGGCGGCTACAACAGCTACGACACCAGCCGCGCAGGGTTCGGAGGCACAGCCCGCGGCGACTCCGATGGCGGCGAATTCACTGCGATCTTCGGCACAGGCTACGATTTCAAGAAAGGCGCGCTCACCATCGGGCCCACCGCGAATTTCGGGTATACCTATCTCGGCCTCGGCAGCTTCACCGAGCGCGGCTCGCTCGCCGCGCTGAACTTCCCGAACCAGGACCAGGAATCGATCACCAGCACCATTGGCGCAAAAGCCAGCTACGACTGGAAGCTCGGACATGTAACGGTGCGCCCGGAAGTGCGCGCGGGCTGGCAACACGAATACAGCGACGCCACGCTAGGCATCACTTCCCGCTTTGCCAGCGGCGCCGGCCCCGATTTCCTCGTCCACGGCCCGGGCACCGGACGCGACAGCCTTGTCCTCAACGCGGGTGTCGCGATCCTGTGGACGGACCGCGTCTCCACTTATGTCTATTATGACGGTGAGCTCGCCCGGACAAACTACGAAGCCAATTACGTTTCCGGGGGCTTCCGGATTGGGTTTTGAAGTGGGTGGGGCGGACAGGTCAGAAGAATGGGAATAATGGAAATGAAGTGTCGCCAGACTCACCAGCGACAATAGCTAATAGCTTCGGCATGCCGCCTGCCTATTTCCGAAGGGATTCAGAGCGGTTCACAAAGGTCCCGCCATCGTGGGTTTCGCAAAAAGACAAGTGATCCGGCGGATGGGGTTTGTTTGGCCTTACGAAAGACGAAGATTACTGTGAGCGGGCTATTTCGTCACGAGCCAGGCGCGGGTCCAAATGCGGCATACGCCGTGATATTCGTTTTCCATCATGAAACCGAAGCACAGGCATTCTTTCGCCCAGTCGCCGTCGCCTCCCATGGCGCCGTAAAGGTCCGGGCACATCCCAGTCCCGTAGCGCTCTTCGTGCAGGCGGATGAAGCCTCGCATGAACTCGCCCATGGTCATGGGCTGCGGTGCGCAGCCACCCTCGACGGAGTCCAGGTTCGCGCCAAAGAAATGGCCGAGCACTCCCAACGGGATGAGGCGGCAGTGCGTCAGGAAGCCCTCGCTCCGCGGATCCCTGGCCTCGGAGACGAACACGGCATATTCGTTCTCGGAAGCGCGCAAGTGCATAAGGCCAAGCGCGCCCATGACCGCGCCCGGATCGGAGCCCGAATCGAAATACAAAACTCCGCCGCTCGGCTCGGTCAGGGGCGCGCCAAGGAGCGGATGAAAGCCGTGCGCTTGCGCGCCGTAGTAACCGCCGGCGCTGACCGCGCTTTCCAGCGTGTCCCATGGCCGCATCACCATGGGACCGCCGGAACAAAACCCCATGGGCACAAATTGCGTGACGTCGCCAGGTTGCACGGCCAGCGGTTTTCCCGGCCACACATTGGGAAAGATGCGTATGCCTTCCGGCACGTGGCGTGATGGATCGCTACGCGAGGTTTCGTCGGATTGAGTGTCGTCTTCGTCCATGGCGGTAGAGATACATTGCGTTGGCAGGCCGCTGGATCATGCGCCAATTGATGGAGGTGAAATCGTAGGGGGCGCGAGAGATTTTGTCGATGGGATTTCGGATTTGGCTCTCCCTTCCCCGGCGCCGTTTGCTTGCCAGCCGGGAATCGTCGAGGCGGACGGGGCCAATGGGAACAATGTTTGTCTCCTCACCGGCTATAAGGCCGCGTGATATGCCTTCAGCATCGATCAAGCGCGCTCGTGGGCTGATCGGAAGAGCAGTAATCGTCATCAGGCCGCCTTCAATTCTTTGCATCCCATTTAAGCACACCTCCACGCTCACCCTGAATGCTCATTATAATTGACACGAACCGAGCGACTCCACATCACTTCCGTTGCAGCGGTTTGCAGAACCCAGTGGGATCAATATGATGAAATCTCGAATTCGAATGATACTCAGGCCCCTCGCGGGCGCACTTATGGCATGGTGTCTGCACGCCAGTGCCGCGCCTGTTCCGCCCTCGGCATTCACCTGGGTCGGTGGAACCTCTGGAGATCCGTTTAATTGGAACAATTCCTTTAACTGGACACCCACTGGCGTCCCGAATTCCACCTCGATCGGGGTGAATTTTTTAGCCGGGGCATCCAATTTTACACCGACTATTACCGGGACTGCTATCAGCGCGGGAAGTCTCGTCTTTGGCGCCAGTGCGCCGTCATATATTATCACTGTTACGAGCTCCCTATCGACTGGAGGGACTCTTGGCATCTATGGTTCCGGCATTTCAAACAGCTCCGCTGCTGTTCAGAGTTTCTTTGTGCAAGGCTCCGGCGGCCAAAATGCGTTTTTGCAATTTTACAACAGCGCAAGCGCGGGGAACGCTCAGATCACGACCGCCACGAGCAACGTCGCGACCTCCTCCTCCGGAACTGTGATCTTTAATAATTCGTCCACGGCGGCCTCCGCCACGATTATCAATACGGGCGCTCCTTCCATCGTGGCTGCTGGCGTCAATTCCTCCGGACTTATCATTGATCTGAGGACGGGGTCCACCGTGTTCCCCGGATTTACCTTCTTTATTAACACTTCCTCGGCGGGCAACGCGAACGTTGCGAACATCAATGGCGGATACACAGGATTCAGTTTTACCGCGTCGGCGGGCAGCGCTCAAATTACGAATGGCAGCGGCGGGCAAACATTATTCCTGGAGAGTTCGTCGGCAGGCAGCGCCAGCATCACCAACAACGCCGGCGGCGGAGTGGTGTTTTCCAATGCATCGACGGCCACGACAGCAACCACCGTGACGAATAACGCGGGCGGATTCCTGGACATCGGCACGTTGACGAATGGAGGAATAAGCATCGGACAAGTCACGGGCGCGGGAAACATTTATCTCGGCGCCAATAATCTCACGGTCGGAGGCCAGAACGCCAATGCGACGATCAGTGGGGTGATCAGCGACGGAGTATCTCCCGACAATGGCTTCCAGTTACCCGCGAACCTCGCCGGCGGCAGCCTGACGAAGATCGGCAGCGGCTCGCTGGATCTCACTGGCGCGAATACCTATACGGGCAATACGATTGTAAGTGGCGGATCGCTTTTCGTGGATGGCTCCATCGCAAGCCCGACCACCACCGTCAATGCGGGCGCCCTTCTCGGAGGACACGGAATCATCGGCGGTAATGTCTTCAATTACGGCGTCGTCAGCCCCGGCAACTCCCCCGGCACGCTCACCATCAATCGAAATTATACCCAGGGCTCCACAGGCACGCTTTTGATCGAAGTCGCCGGGCTCGGCGCCTCTCAGCACGACTTGCTCGCGGTCGGCGGCAAGGCAAGTCTCGCCGGCGCGCTCCAGGTGCAGTCTTTGAATGGCTTCAAGTTCAATGGCGTCGGCCAGGCCGTCACTTTTCTCACCGCTGGCGGCGGCGTTACAGGAAGTTTTTCGTCCGTTCAAAACTTATCGTCCATCAACGGAGTGCTCACCAATGCCACGCTGATCTATCTGCCCAATTCAGTGGAGCTTGAATCTGCGCAGGGCTCCGTCTTCACGGCATTGAATGGGATCCCCGGTCTGACTGGGAACGACCTGCAGACCGCGAAGTTGCTCGACAGCGCGTCGAGCGACCCGCGCGCAGCCAATCTATTCAACGTTTTGAACAAGGCCAGTTTGAACCAGTTGATCAAGGACGTTGAGCTTATCGATCCGGGTCAACTTGCCGCCTTGAGCAACATCGGCTCCGCCATCTCCAATACGACGTTGATTCAATTGACTCAGCGCTTTGATACCATCCAGGGCCTCCCCACAACCCAAGGGCCAGGAGGCCCCGCAGGACCGGATGGCAAAGGGGGCAAGGAAGTCATGCCGCCGCCCGCCAACAATCGCTGGGGTTCCTTCATCACGGGCTCCGGAGACTTCGAGCGGGTTGACGACACCCCGGCTTCGCGCGGTTTTAACTTCGGCTCCGGCGGTTTTACATTCGGCGTCGATTACCGCTTCACGGATCATTTCGTGGCCGGCCTTTTCGGCGGTTACACGAATACGGGAATCGATATCGCCAACGGAGGCCGGATCAATGTGAACGCCGGCAAGTGGGGAATCTACGGCACTTATTTTGACGGCGGCTTCTATGTGAACTCGGCAGTCGAGGGCGGCTACAGCAGTTACGACAACCATCGCGACGCTCTGGGTGGAACCGCCCGCAGCAGCACCGAAGGGGGCGATTTCAGCGCGCTCTTCGCGCCAGGATACAACTGGACCATGGGAGGCCTCACATTTGGGCCGACCTCCAGATTCCAATATTCCTACCAGGGAACAGACGGCTTCAACGAGACGGGCTCCCTGGCCCCAATGGCCGTGGGCTCCCAGCATACGGAATCCATCATCGGCGCCCTCGGGATGAAAGCCTCCTACGATTGGAAGGTAGGGACCACCATTATCCGGCCGGAACTCCGCCTGGAATGGGAGCACGAGTATGGCGATACCACCACGGGCATCGATGCCCAGCTTGCCAGCGGCGCCGGTCGCGCCTTCGCGCTCAACACTCCGGGCATCGGTCGGGATGACCTGCACGTCGGCGCCGGCTGTGCCGTGGTCTTTAGCGAGTTGATTACCGCCTACGTCTATTACGACGGCCAATTCTTCCGCACGAACTACGATGCGTCCACCGTCACTGGCGGAGTGCGCGTCTCATTCTGAATGGCTGTGAAATAAGTAGGAGGGGCCAGACAGGTCCGACGCGTCGGACAGGGCGGACAGATGCTTCGCCTAACTTGAATGCCTTCCTAAACTGACCCGATGCAATGGCGATGCCGTCACGCCATTCATCAATCGAGGAAATTCAGAGAGTCTCACCAACCTCGCCATCGGGGATTTTCCAGCGGCACGAAGATTCCTGGATCGTATTGCTCTCCCCAACCTTTCCGAGAAAGTTCATCTGGCGCGAGCTCCTCGAGGTCCTTGATCCGCTTCGCCAGCTTGAGAAGCTGACGCTGCCGGTCTGTCAAATCTTCTGGAACTGCGGCGTCCTTTTGAGCGGAAGCGCCTCCATTCGAGGATTTGTTCGCGAGATTGAATGCTATTTTGGCGATTTCGTATTGAACCCGGGCGATGGCGCCCGCGATGCGCGCTTTCCGATAATTGACGATCGCAGGGCTCCAGTGGGGAAATTTCGTTACCATCTTGTCCAACATCCGGGAGGCTTTTTGAAGCTTCGCGAGGGCGAGGTCCAAATTCCCCGCCTGCTCCTCCTTCTCGGCCCGCTGCGCTTTTAGATACGCAGCGACGAACCGGGCTCCTCCATCTTTGGGGGATTTGGCCGGCGAGAGAGGCGAAAAGGCCACCCAGATGAAAAGCGCAAAGAGAAGGGAGGGTCTCATAGCTCCAGGAAGTAAACGGTAGCTACCTGAATCTTGCTCGCGGATCAATCAATTCTTCGGGAGATGCAACGGGACAGGCTGGACCGACGGCGTGCCCTCGCCGGGCCGAAATGGGATCCCTTTCCCATCTTTTGGGACCATTGGATCCTGATTTAGCGATCTCGTCCTGCGTGCAGATTCAGTCGCCAATCGGCGACCTGTTTTTGCTGATTGCGAACGAGTTACGCATGGATTTTCGCCTGAATCGGCCATGCTTTCAAAGCGGTAGATGATGATTTTCCCGAAAGGGAATGTGCGTTCATGATCCCAAAAAATGATTTCGTCGCCCACCGGGAATCCGCGCGTGCGGTCGAGCCAGAGGCCGCTCCTCAAGACTCCACACTAGCAGTTTTACGGAGCCTCTGCCGGCTGAGAAATTGTGAAGAGCAGTGTCCCGAAACCGGGATGGTCGCCTGTCCATGCCGCTCCTTCAGGACGAATTTTATCCGCCGCCTGTTTGGTGAACGGCGACGGAATGCCCAGGAGGACTTCATAGTGATTCCAGACCATTTCATAAATGGGCCGGAGGGTCCCGCGGCCTTCGCTGGAGATTTTCTTGTGCCGATATTTCCCCGTTGTGTCGGTATCTGGGATGAATGGCACGTCCAGGCCCAGATTATATCGGGCCGTGTACTCGAAGCCCTTCAGCAATCGATTGTCAGATTCAGCGTAAAGATCGGCGCCCTGATGCCAGGCGATTTCACAAGCCTCGGCGAGCAGTCCCAAACCAAGTTGCGCGTGCTGTTGATCGCGGCCACTCTCCTGGCACTGCCCCGATTCATCGAGGACGTAATGGGTCAGGCGGCCATTGCCTTCGCCGTTTTTGAAATAGTCCACCGCGCGATTGAAAAGTGCGTGGTCATCGCAGAAGACGCCCACGGACATCATCGTAACGAGACAAGCCGCATCCCAATTTCCGTTGGCGAACGTGGCGAAATCTTTGATCGGAGGGAGAATCACTTCCCTCAGCATGCGTTCAAACCGCGCCACATCCGCGCTTTGCCAGGCAGGATAAGTGTGGCGCATCAACTCCGCGGCATTGACGAACTTGAAGCCGTTCAGGCCGGCGCTAAGCTGGACATCGTGGCCATCCATCTTTTGGAGCGCGCCGGACCATGCGTTCAGGATCTCAATCGCCTTTCGCGCATAGGCTTCGTCGCCGGTAAGGCGCCACATAAGAGCATTTTGATACGCGGCATTGCCATCCACGACCATCTGCGCATTTCCCTTGGAGTTGGCGGGCTCACGAGTGACGACCTCAAACGGGCCCCGCAGATGCCAGTCCGACCGCGACTGCGGGTCGTTGCGCAGCTTTTCCAGGCCGCTCTTCCACGGCTCATCGCCCGCCGCCGCGCGCTGCCGCATCCGGTCGAGGTCGGTCCGCGTGTGCAACAATCCTGGATGCACAAATGCCGCCGCCTTCGCGGACGGCGTCTCGGTTTTCTCCTGCGCGCTGGCGGCGACGCAGATGAACAGCGCGATGGCGATGAAAGAGATGAGTCTCACCGGGGCAGCCTGGATCTATTTTGAGGGCGGCGGAGCAGGCGGGAGTTCGACCTGGGCCGGGCTGCGCAGATAGGAGACGAGATCACGCACGTCGTGGTCGCTCCAGGGCGTGAGCAGACCTTCAGGCATCATCGAAATCTCGGATTGCTCGAGGGATTTGATCTCGCTCCTTGGGAAGCTCAGCGTCTCGTTGGGAGTGACGATGCTGACGACTTTGGGATCCTGCTGATTGGCGATTCCCGCGAGCACGCGGCCATCCTTCAGCTCGATCATCGTGGTGCGATACGCGTTGGGAATCTCGGCGTTGGGGTCGATGATGTTGTGAATGAGGTATTCGAGGTCCGCGCGATTCGAACCGGTGAGATCGGGGCCGATCTTGCCGCCACTGCCGAAGAGCGTGTGGCAGAGGCCGCAGGTCTGATTGAAGATGACGCGCCCATGAGCCGGATCGGGAGCGGGCAGACTCTTGTTTTCGATCAGGGCCTTGTACTTCGCCTGGGCGGCGAGTTTGTCGGCGCTCGTCTCGCGCGAGATGCCCCACACCTTTTCCAGTTCTGCGTTCATGTCCTTTTGATTCAAGCCGCGCACCTGGCGGACGATATCGGCCGACAGATCCTTGGCCGAGACGCGATTGTCCGCGATCGCGGCGAGCAACGGCCGCGCGAAGTCGGTGCGCGAGACGAGCGTCAGCAGGGCGTCCCGTTTTTCGTTGGTGGTGAGAGAGGAATAGATCGCCAGGACGGCGGCGGGCGTTTTGGGGTCGGCGTAGGCGGCGAGGCCGCGCAGGGCGGCGTCGCGAAGGGGCGGTTCGCCGAGAATCTGGAGAAGCAGCGGCGGCAGCGCGGGATCCTTGACGTCGAGCAGCGCCTGAAGCGCGCGGCGGCGTCCATCGATCGGCGCCGATTTGTCTTTCAAAGTCTGCCGCTTGCCTTCCAAGGCGGCGGAACTTCCAAAGGTGAGCGAGAGCGATTGGGAAAGTTCGCGCACTTCGTCGTTATGGCTGGCGGCAAACTTCGTCTCCAGCTTCTCCCATCCCGCCGGCAGCGCGACGGTTCTCTGGCCTTTCAGCGCGAGGCTAATCCCCTTGAGCGCTTCGGCCTGATGCGATTCGTCCTCCATGGTTGAAAGCGCTGCCACCAGCGCGCCCATGGCCTCGGGCTTGCCGAGCACGGCGATCCGGCGCGCGGCGAATTCGATCATGCGCGGCTCTTTGGAATAAAGCGCCAGCGTAAGAGCGCGGCGATAGTCCTGCTCAAAGAGCGGCTCGAGCGCATACCAATCCATGAGCGGCAGATTGTGGTCCGCGGCGTCTTCGATGTGCGAGTGCAGCGCCCCAACGATGTCCCAGCGCTGTTCCGGCGCGATGCGCTGCACGGCGCTCGCAAGATAGAGCCGCACGACCGGTGACGAATCTTCCTTGGCCAGCCAGAAGAATTCCCGCACCGCCGCGGGAGAAACCTTGCCGTCTTCGCAGAGAAGCTGGATCGCCCAGGCGCGAACGTAATCGCTGGTGTCGCGCATCGCGGAGAGCGCCACTTCCTCGGTGAGCCCGCCCGTGGCATGCAGCGCCCAGAGGGCGCGCAGTTTCCGCGTGGGATCGGGATTCTCCGCCAGGATTTTTCGCAGCGCGGCATGCACTTCCGGATTCGGCCCGCGCTCCTCAAGAATCCGCCGGGCATGGCGCACCCACCAATCGTTGGGGCTCAATTGAAGCTGCACGAGTTCAGCGCTGGTGCGCTTCTGCAAATCCACCGGGGTGGTCTTCTGATCTTTATAGACGACCTTGAAGATGCGCCCGTTGGTGCGGTCATGCACTTCGGGATTGTTATTGTGGCACTGGTTCTTGTCGTACCAGTCGATCATGTAAAGCGATCCGTCCTGGTCGTATTGCAGGTTCACAATCTGGGACCAAAGATCGTTGAAAAGGATGAAGTCGGCGCCGTGATGGCCGACGTAGCCGCTGCCCTTGTGCTCGAGGATGTCCATGTTGATCCGCGCCCCGTGAATGTTGTTCATGAAGGCCTGCCCCCAATACTCACGCGGCCAGCTCGCGCCGAGATAGACCATGAGGCCCGCATGCGCATGGCCGCCGCCCGCGGAGCCGCTGCGCCCATTTCCGGAATGAGGACTGCCCCCTCCGGCCCAATGCACGTGATCGGCGATGGTGGCGATGCCGTCGTACAGGTTCGGATTAAAATTCTGCCCCGCCTGCCGCAGGTAATGCCCTCCCTCGATCATGTGCCAGAGATGGGGAATCACGCAGGCCTCAATGATGCACTGGCCGTAATCGTTGAAATCCACGCCCCACTGGTTGCTGGCGCCCTCGGCGAAAACTTCGAAGCGATGCTTGAGAGGCTGATAACGCCACACACAGGCGTTGAGCCGCGTGCGCTCCTGATCAGTGGCGCCGGGTTTGCCGACGTTGCTCTGGGTGAAGACGCCCTGGCATCCATAGAGCCAGCCGTCCGGGCCCCATGTGAATGTATTCAGCGTCTCGTGGGTGTCTCCGTATCCCCAGCCGTCGAGAATGATCTGCGGCGGCCCGGCGGGCTTCGGCTCGTCGCTATCTTTCATCGGGATGTACATGAGGTACGGCGCCGCTCCGACCCACACACCACCAAAGCCCACCTCGAGGCCACTCACGAGATTGAGGCCTTCCATGAAGACGGTGCGTTTGTCGAACTTGCCGTCGCCGTTCGTGTCCTCAAACACCAGGATGCGATCCTGGCCGCCCTGAATATCCTTCAACTGCGTGGGCGTGGGCTTTTGGTGATCCTCGCCGGGGGCGTGGTCGTCCTTGGGCGGGGCGCCTGCCCGGCGCGGATAGGTATAGCCTTCCGCCACCCACACGCGTCCGCGATCATCGAGGGCAAAGGCGATCGGCTGGCGAATATCCGGTTCGCCAGCGTAGAGCTTGGCGACAAAACCCGGCGGCAATGTCATCTCTTTCGGCGCCTGCTCAGGGGGAAGTCCGGCGAACTTGAATTCATCCTTCGGCAATGCGCTGGCGGGGAATGTCGTCGGGATTGCGTCGGGGACCAAAGGCTTCGCCGCATAAAACCGAAAGTCGTCGAAGTTCACGTGGCCCCAGCCGGCGCTTTCTTCGTCCACGATGCGGATGAAGATCTCTTTGCCGATCAACGATTGAAGATCGACGGCAACGGACCGCATGGTTTCGGTGTTTTGTCCCCGGGCGGTGAAGAAGACCTCTTTGGTGTCCGCGCGGACCAGCTCGACGCGAGTGCCCGGGAGATTGCCCCCGCCTACACGGAAGCTTCCCCATGGGTGGGTGACTTTGAATGCCACGGAAGTCAGCGTGCCGTGCGGCTTGTCCTCCAGTTTTTCGTATCCTCCGATCCAGTACTCGCCCTGGAACGCAGCGCGCCGGCCTTTTCCAAATTTGCGGTTCTGATCGATCTCGCCTTTTATCGGCTGGCCCTGGAAGGCTTCGCCTTCGGCGGTCCAATCGCGAAGGGTGCCGTCTTCGAAATCAAGATTCAGTGACTTGCCATCTTTTCCCAGCGGAAGAACGCCGGTCGGGATGCCGGAATCCACGGCGAATGCAACGGAGGAAAACAGGCAAAAGAGCGTGGAGAGGAAGTAGGCGCGTTTCATGGGAGGCGGGGAAGGAAAGGTGCGAGGAAGGCACTGAGGATTTTCTATGGGCCTCTGCGGTAGATTTCAATCCGGCGGTTGCGCGACGAGGCTCGGTTAGCAAAGCGAAATGCCAGTGCGGGCGCTTGTGCGTTTGCGCCAGAAAAGGAGTGTATTCGCGACATGCGACCAACCGGTGACATCGCCGGTCGGACTAGTCAGACCAGTCCGACCTGATACCGGCGCTCAGTCCGTGACCGCGCCGCGGCTCGCGGTGCTCACTTGCTTGGCGTACTTGGCCAGGACCCCGCGGGTATAGCGCGGGGCGGGCGCCTTCCACTTGGCAAGCCGGGCTTCGAGGTCCGCTTTGGGGATGTCCAGATTCAGAGCGCGCTTGGTGGCGTCAATGGTGATCGGATCGCCATTCCTGACCACGGCAAGCGGGCCGCCCAGCGCGGCCTCGGGAGTGATGTGACCCACCACAAAGCCATGCGAGCCCCCGCTGAAACGGCCGTCGGTGATCAGGGCCACTGTTTTCCCCAAGTCCTTGCCCATGACTGCGCTCGTGGGGCTGAGCATCTCCCGCATGCCAGGACCGCCGACGGGGCCCTCGTGCCGGATCACGATCACGTGGCCCGCTTTCACGCGGCCATCCAGGATCGCGGTGAGGGCATCCAGTTCGTTCTCGAATACGATGGCCTTCCCCCTGAACAGCAGGCCTTCCTTGCCGCTGATTTTCGCCACGGCGCCCTCCGGGGCGAGATTCCCGTAGAGCACCACGAGATGGCTGTCGGATTTGATCGGGTTGTCAAAGCCGCGGACGATCTCCTGCCCCTTGGGATACGGCTTCACGCGCTTGAGATTCTCCGCCACAGTCTTGCCGGTGACGGTCATGCAATCCCCATGCAAAAGGCCTTCTTCGAGCAGCATCTTCATCAGGGGCGTCTGACCGCCGATCGCGACGAGTTCGCTCATCAAGAAGCGCCCGCTGGGCTTGAGATCCGCCAGCACGGGAGTTTTGGCTCCGATGCGCGTGAAATCGTCCAGCTTCAGTTTAACGCCCGCGGCGTGCGCCATCGCGAGGAGGTGAAGCACTGCGTTCGTTGAGCCGCCGAGAGCGATGACCACGGTAATCGCGTTTTCAAACGCCTCTTTCGTCATGATGTGGAGAGGGCGAATGCCGCGTTTGATCAATTCCAAAACCGCGCTGCCGGCCGCGCGCGCATCGGCGGACTTTGCCGGTGAGATTGCGTTTTGCGCGGAACTATTCGGGAGGGACATGCCAAGCGCCTCGATGGCGCTGGCCATGGTATTGGCGGTGTACATTCCGCCGCAGGAACCCGCGCCGGGAATCGCCTGCTCTTCGATCAAGGCGAGTTCGCGGTCGTCCATTTTTCCGTTCGCGTGCTGGCCCACCGCTTCGAAACAGCTCACGACATCCAGGTTTTTTCCAGCGAAAAGCTCGCGCCGCTCCTTGCGCAGCCGCTTCTCGGCAAGCACCCCCGAAATGCATCCGGGGAGTATCGTCCCCCCATAGACAAAGATGCTCGGCCGGTTCAGGCGCGCCATCGCGATCAGGCAGCCCGGCATGTTCTTATCGCAGCCCCCGATGGCTACCAGCCCGTCGAACCCTTCGCAAGCCACCACGGTTTCGATCGAATCGGCAATGACCTCCCGGGAAACGAGCGAATATTTCATTCCTTCCGTCCCCATCGAGATGCCATCGGAAACCGTGATGGTGCCGAAGATCACCGCCTTGCCTCCGCCCGCATTGGCGCCGGCCTCCGCCTGCCGCGCGAGCTGGTCGATATGCATGTTGCAGGGCGTCACCATGCTCCATGTGGACGCGATGCCGACCTGCGATTTCTTGAAATCCTCGCGAGCAAAACCGACCGCGTGCAACATGGCCCGGCTGGCGGCGCGCTCGGCGCCGTCCGTGACAATACGCGAATACGCGCGATGGAGACTGGCGCGATCCTTGATGGAGGCTTTTTTCGAAGGGGCTTTGGCGGTGGTGCTCATAAACAGGGGCGCCGAATCTAATGGGTGCGCCCGCCGCTTATCAATTGCGGATTGCGGATCACAAATTGCGATTGGGCCGAAAACGCGCGCCGCCGCCAAGCCGGGATGGAAACCCGTCAAGGGTGGAATGATAAATGCTATAAAACAAAGGTGTAGTTATAGAATGATTAAATCGTCATGCGAACCGCACTTCATCACCGTCGAAACGGCTTTACGCTCGTGGAGATCATGATTGTCGTGGCGATCATTGCGCTGCTGGCGGCGATTGCCGTTCCGAACTTCCTGCGAAGCCGGAAGCGCTCTCAAGCGACGAGGACCCTGGAAGATCTGCGCGTGCTGGATTACGCGCTGGATCGATGGGCATTGGAGATGAACAAATCGTCGGGAGACGTGGCTCAGTTCTCGGACTTGGCCCCGTATCTCAATCCATGCCCCCTATTGTATACAGGAGCGGACCTGTTTGGTCAGCCCTATGGTCCCTTTACCGTGGATATCGAGCCAAATGTAGCCGCGTTCACGTTCAACGCGTTGTCAGACGTCGCTCCTCCAGCATTTTGGTCGCCCTACTATTGATCCCGGAGTTCAGCCGCAATTCCTGAAATCAAATCAAAGCGAAGGCGGGGTCGAAAGGCCCCGCCTTTTTTCGCAAAAACGAATCACTTTTTCCTGGCCGGGGCCTCTCCGTCCAATGCCAAATCCCGCACGTCTTTTTCGATCAAGGTGATAATGTAATTGCTAAGCGAACGGCGATCCTTTTTCGCCTTCACTTTGGCCAATTCCAGCAAATCCTCGGGACAACGGAATGCGGTGTATTTACTCATCGGAGGTTGTTGTTTGGTCATTATTTATGAATTCGCCTGCTCAATGGACGCCTAAGTTTTACACCCGTCGTCGTACTGGCAGTGCCTTGACTTGAATTACGTGAGACGGCCGAAGATACACGTTACCCGCCCAAACACAACGGTTTTATAAAATTATTTCATGCGCGGCGTAATCGTCGATAAAACTCTGCCGAAATGAGGCGAAACTTCCCGCTTCCAGCGCTCGGCGAATCCGTTCCATGAGTCCTAGATAAAAATACAGGTTGTGTTGCGAAATGAGCCGCAAACCCAGGATCTCCTCGGCCTTGACCAAGTGCCGCAAATAACCGCGGGTAAACTGGCGGCACGCAGCGCATTCGCAGCCGTCCTCGATTGGCCCCTTGTCGTAGGCAAAGGGAGCATTCTTGAGGTTGATCGTTCCCCGGCTGGTGAACGCCGTTCCGTTCCGCGCCAGCCGCGTCGGAAGCACGCAATCAAACATATCGACGCCGCGCGCCACCATTTCCACCATTTGAGGCGGCGTTCCCAGTCCCATCGCGTAGCGCGGCTTGTCCGCCGGCAGATAGGGTTCGCTGTGCTCCACGGCGCGCATCATTTCAAGTTCGGGTTCTCCCACGCTGACGCCGCCGATCGCGTAACCGTCGAATCCCGAGGCCACCAATGCCTCCGCGCTCAATCGCCGGAGATCCTCATAGGTGGCGCCCTGCACGATCCCGAATTTCAAGCCCGGCGTCTCCACTTCGCGGCACTTCGCGGCCCAGCGCAACGTCCGTTCCAGGCTCCGGGCCGCGTAATCGTGTTCGCAGGGATAGGGGGGGCATTCATCGAAGAGCATCGCGATGTCCGATCCCAGGGCTGCCTGGATTTCCATGGCCTCCCGCGGGCCCAGAAAACAGGGAGCGCCATCCAGATGGCTCTGAAAATGCACGCCTTCCTCAGTGATCTTCCGCAGTTTCGCGAGCGAGAAGACCTGAAACCCTCCGGAATCCGTAAGAATCGGGCCGTCCCACCCCATAAAGGAGTGCAATCCGCCAAAATGCCTCATGACGTCCATCCCCGGGCGGATAAAGAGGTGATAGGTATTGCCCAAAATGATTTGCGCTCCCACCTCGCGGAGTTCGGCCGGCGACACGGCCTTTACCGTGCCCTGCGTCCCCACCGGCATGAAGATGGGAGTCTCGATAACTCCGTGGCGCGTGGTCAGCCGGCCCCGGCGCGCTTTCGTGGATGGATCGGTTTGGAGCAGTTGAAACATGGGACGCGCAGCATAGGCGCCCCGGAAAACCTGCGCAATTGGCTACTGCATCCTGGCGGCCTTTTCCCGGTGGGCTTCCTCCTGGTCGATCAGGGAAAGAAACACCTTCTCCAAGGCGCCGCTCTCATGGGAACGCGCGCGCAGTTCCGCCACCGTCCCGAGCGCGATTAGCTTGCCGTGATGGATAATGCCGACCCGATCGGCCACCTCCTCGGCCACGCTGAGCTGATGAGTGGAAAGAAAGAGCGTCGCGCCCGCCTTCACGCGGTCCCGGAGTTCTTGTTTCACGATGCGCGCGTGCATCGGATCGAGCCCGACCATCGGCTCATCGATAATGAGCACTCGCGGATCATGAAGCAGCGCTGAGGCGATCACCAGCCGTTGCCGCGTGCCGTGCGACAGGTTTTCAGTGAGTTCATGGAAGTATTCCGAAAGATGAAATTTCTCGAATAGCTCGCCAGTGCCCCGCGCGATGCTCTTGCGATCCATCGAGAAGATGTCGCCAACAAACTGCATGAATTCCGAGGCCGTCAGCTTATCGTAAAGAAACGGAAAATCCGGCACGTACGAGAGAAGCGCCTTCGCCTTCCGCGGTTCGGACAGCATGTCGAAACCTCCGATCCGCACCTCGCCGCCGGTGGGTCGAAGAAGGCCCGTGAGCATCTTGATCGTGGTGGTCTTTCCCGCCGCGTTCGGTCCCAGAAACGCAAAGAATTCGCCTTGCAGCACCTCCAGGTCGAGGCCGTCCACCGCGGTGAGCGAACCGTAGGTTTTCGTCAATGCGCGGGCCGAAATCATCCGGGATTAAGAATGGATAACGGGGGTTTAGAAAGAAAGAAGCGCCGGATGAATCGCGGATTGCGGTTCTTCGACGCATTGTTCGGGCGGCTAAGGGGTGATGTCATCCGGAGCGAGGGAGTAGCCAACGAGTGTCCGGGCCTGGAGAATCCTTCCGAGCTGATCCACATGAAATTCCAGAAGGGTCTGACCGCTTTGTTCGACGGTCACCATAAAGGTATCGATCTTTCCTCCGTGGATTTCCAGAGAGGCCTGGTAGGCCTTGATCACCGGCCTTTCGGCATGGGGGCTCTGGGCCGCGTCCAGCACGGCGGGGTCGAGCCCAAACTCCTGGGCGATGGAGCGCATCCCCGCGGCATCGAGCGAAAAATCCCGCTCCTCCTGCAAGCCGCCGCCGGTGATCAGCATGTAGTGCGCCCTGTTTGCGGCGGGAAACACGCGGACATCCACCGTCAGAAGGGAGGGTTTTTTCACGGTGACGGCGATGTGGAAACTATTTGTCGCCAGTGCCTTGTTCATTTTCCAATCGCCGACCCACGACACGTTCTCACGCTCCATTCCGGGAATGAGGATGCGGAGATTTCCCGAGAAATCGATGTCACGGGTGTCCTCATCCTTCCGCATCGAGGGGCGCAGATGAAAGAGCCCGAGACGCAGTTTTTCGCTGAAGATATTGAGGTCCGAGCTTTCCCCATGAAGCAGGAGAAGCTTGAGCACATGCTCGACGGGCACCTCCCGCAAGGCCGAGTTCCCTGGCCACCATTCGTTGCGCAAAAGGAGCCCGGTCATCGTCAACCAAAAGAGAACGATGAAAATGGAGGCCGCGCGGTAACTCATGGAACGATCATTCGGCGCGATGCAGATACGGCGCCTTCGGCGGAAGGGAAATGACGAAATCAGCACTGACGGGAGGCTCCGTCAGGAACCGTGACCTTTCCCAGGGGGCTGAGTATTTATTTCACAGCGTCTTACGCCTTCCCAGGGTCTTCTCCTTCGGCTTTCCGGCGTTCGATGCGGGCGTAGGCGTTGTGATTGTGGATCGATTCGAAATTTTCCGCCTCCACTCGATACCACACGATATTCGGATCGCGGTCCGATCTCGCCGCGATTCCGCGAACGAGATCCTCCACAAATACAGGATTCTCATAGGCGCGCTCCGTGACCACCTTTTCGTCCGGACGCTTCAGGAGGCTGTAGAGTTCGCTGGAACTGCAATCCTCGACCAGCCGGATCATGTCCTCGATCCACATGGGCTCCCGGAATCGGATGGAATAGGTGACCAGTCCCCGCTGATTGTGCGCTCCGTGGAGGCTGATCTCCTTGGAGCATGGGCAGAGGGTGGTCACGGCCACGAGCACGGTCACCATGAAATCCACCACCCCCTTCTCCAGGGTGGCGGAAAAACGCGCGGTGTAATCCATCATCCCGACAGCCCGCGAAACCGGCGCGCGCTTGGCGAGGAAGAATGGGAATTCGAAATCCACATGGGCGCACTCGGCATGCAATCGCCTAGTCAATTCCCGAAGGATCGTGTGAATGTTGTCCACGTGAAGTTCGGGACCGAACTCGCTCAGCACCTCCACGAACCGGCTCATATGCGTGCCCTTGAAATGATGCGGCAGATCGACAGTTAAGGAAGTCGTGGCAACCGTGTGCTGGATCTCGCGCGCCTTATCCCGGATTTGCATCGGGTATCGGAGGGCCTTCACACCCACGCGATCAATCGCGATCCGCCGAGAGTCAGGTTCGTTCTGAATGTCTTTGAGTGCCATAGGGGGCCGGAATTTCATCGCGGCGGGCGATCACGTAAACACAATAAGTTGGACAGTCGCGCCCATCGTTCTGCAGCATTCCTCACGTTTCTCATGCGCGAATATCACGATCTCCTCCGTCTCGTCCTGGATCGCGGCAAATACAAATCCGACCGGACCGGCACCGGCACCTACTCGGTTTTCGGAGCGCAGGCGCGGTTTGACCTCTCGGACGGCTTTCCCCTTCTGACCACCAAGAAGGTGCATCTCAAGTCCATCATCCACGAACTCCTCTGGTTTCTCTCCGGCGATACCAATGTCAGATCCCTTCAGCAAAAAGGCGTCACCATCTGGGATGAATGGGCCGACGCCGATGGAAACCTTGGCCGCGTCTATGGAGCCCAATGGTGCGACTGGCGCACGACCGACGGCCGCTCCATCCATCAGATCGACCAGGTCATTTCCCAGATCAAAAAGAATCCGGATTCCCGCCGCCTGATCGTCAGCGCATGGAATGTCGGCGATATCCCGGAAATGGCGCTCCCTCCGTGCCATGCGCTTTTCCAATTCTTCGTCCTCGACGACCGCTTGAGCTGCCAGCTCTACCAGCGGAGCGCCGATCTTTTCCTCGGCGTGCCATTCAATATCGCCAGCTATGCGCTGCTCACCATGATGACCGCGCAGGTCTGCGGCCTGCGGCCATGTGAATTCGTCCATACTTTTGGCGATCTGCATCTGTATTTCAATCACCTCGAACAAGCGCGCGAGCAACTCTCTCGCGCCCCGCGCCCCCTCCCCAAAATGACTCTCAACCCCGCGGTGCGCGATATCCATGCCTTTCGCTACGAAGACTTTACCCTCACGGGCTACGATCCTCACCCCTCTATCAAAGCGCCGATCGCCGTTTAGAAGACGCCGCGTCGGGCGATGCGAAAGGGCGGCGCGCCTTTCCCGTTGCATGTCATTGTCGTGAAAGCCATCGCCGCCATGTCCCTGAACCGCGTGATCGGTCGCGATGGGCGGATCCCATGGCATTTGCCGGAGGATTTCCGCTGGTTCAAACGCATGACTTCGGGCCATGTCGTCCTCATGGGGCGGAAGACCTTCGAATCGCTCGGCAAGCCGTTGCCGAACCGCGCCAATATCGTCGTCACGCGCCGGGGCGAAATCCCCGGCGTCCTCACCCTCGCGGATCTGCGCTCCTTCGATCCGGAAGCGTTCGCGCCCCGAGAAGTCTTTGTCATCGGCGGCGCCGAGATCTACGCGCAACTGCTCCCGCTCTGCTCCGATCTCTACTTGAGCGTCGTGCAACGCGAAGTGGAAGGAGACGCATTTTTCCCGCCTTTTGAAGACGACTTCGAACTGCTGGAGAGCCCGCTGCGGCAGCCAGAGTTCATCGTCGAACATTACCGCCGCCGAACCGGCTGATTCCTCGGAGGGTTTGACTGAATCTCGCGCAAAGCATTGAACGATTTCCGCCGCGCTTCTGTCACAGTGCCCTTAATGGTCATGCGCCTTCTCATTCTGTCATTGATCGCCCTTGCGGGAGCGCATGCGGCGGCGGACCTGAAGGAAGGTTTTCTGGCGGCTGCAGTCGGGCAAATCGGGCGCACCGTAACCTACGACCCGGCCTACACCACGCTCTCCTACCCTGGTGGCGATGTGCCGATCTCCACCGGTGTTTGCACGGATGTCGTCATTCGCGCGTTCCGGCAGATCGGGCTCGATCTCCAAAAGGAGGTGCATGAGGACATGAAAAAGTCCTTCGCAGCGTATCCCCGCCTGTGGAATCTTCGGTCGCCCGACGCGAATATCGATCATCGCCGCGTCCCCAACCTGATGGCCTATTTCAAACGCTGCGGCAAGGCGATCGCCGTCACCCGCGAAGCCTCGGATTACAGGCCGGCGGACATCGTCGCCTGGCGGCTCCCGGATGGCCGTCCGCATATCGGCATCGTAAGCTCAGAGCTTTCGGAACAGCAGCCGGACCGTTACAAGATCATCCACAACATCGGAGCCGGAGCCCAATGTGAAGATCGTCTCTTCGACTTTGAGATTATTGGCCACTACCGTTACTTCTAAATTGCCATGCGCTTGCCCCTCGCCCTCATCACCGCCGGTCTGACTGTATCCGCTTTCGGCGGCCAACCCCTGGATAACGCCATGGACCGCCCCGCCGTGATCCTCGTTTCGAGCCAGGCCGCGTCTTCGGGCGGACGTCTGCCGTTCGACACGGTTTTCAAAGGACGCGACCGATTTGAATCCCTCGTGGGTCACGCGGACTCGCTGAAATCGCTGCCTATCGGCGAGCGCGTGGCCGCCGTCGGCCGCGCGATGTGCGGCACCCCCTATAAAGGATTCACCTTGGAAATTGACGACCGCATCGAGGCGCCTTCCGTCAATTTTACGGGCCTTGATTGCTGGACCTTTTTTGAGACATCCCTCGCATTCGCCCGCATGCTCGATGAACCGCGCGACCGCTGGACGCCTCAAACACTTCTCAAATACATCGAACTCGACCGTTATCGAGGAGGCCAGTGCACCGGGAGCTACCTCTCACGCCTTCACTATCTCGAAGACTGGATTCGCGACAATGATCGGCGCGGGCTGGTCAGGGACCTCACCCGCGAATTGGGAGGCATTTCCGCACCCCACGCCGCCGAGGAGATGCAAAGGGCGTGGAA
>Ga0206813_1040_pt2 | contig 36319 bp, 25 predicted proteins | sample Alteio_BWOrgCont_92_FD_152856 | JGI IMG/M metagenome (GOLD analysis project Ga0206813, IMG submission 152856) | Enriched cells from forest soil in Barre Woods Harvard Forest LTER site, Petersham, Massachusetts, United States -... | ecosystem: Environmental > Terrestrial > Soil > Temperate forest >...
CGGCGCCGCTGCCCGACGGCCTCGACGAAATTCTCTTCGCGGGTTTCATCCGGAAAAAATCGGTGGAACTCGTGAAGTGCGAAACCGTGGATCTCGAGGTGCCGGCGGACGTGGATTTTGTGCTCGAAGGTTATGTGCAGCCGGGAGAGATTCGCGGAGAAGGGCCTTTCGGCGATCATACGGGGTTTTATACTCCCGTGGATGATTACCCGGTCTTTCATCTCACCGCCATCACGCACCGGCGCAATGCCATGTATCCGGCGACCATTGTGGGCATCCCGCCGATGGAGGACTTTTATATGGGATCGGCCAGTGTGCGCGTCTTCCTGCCGGTATTTCAGATGAACTTCCCGGAGATCGTGGATCTTGCACTGCCGGCGGAAGGCGTTTTTCATAATCTGGTCTTTGTGAGCATCCGGAAACAATACCCGTGGCAGGCTTATAAGATCATGCACGGCCTTTGGGGCATGGGGCAGATGATGTTCAGCAAATACATCGTGGTGGTGGACGATGACTGCGACGTGCACAACACGAGCGAAGTCCTCTTCCGCCTGTGCGCCAATACCGATCCTCAGCGGGATTCGACCTTCATTAAGAACCCGTGCGATGCGCTGGACCACGCGCCGTCCACTGCGTGCATCGGTTCGCACATGGGTTTCGACGCCACCCGGAAACTGGCCGGCGAAGGATATCATCGCGCCTGGCCCGAGCTCCTTAAAATGGATCCTGCTGTAAAGGCCAGGGTGGACGCGCTGCTATCCAATCCGGGAAGGTGAATTGACGCCATTGCCGGGGTGATGTCGTGCATCATGCACGGCGATCGTCTTTGGATCTTGCATTCTGCAACAGGTCGGAATGAAGCAGAAAAGGCCGATGATTCACAACCGATAGAAGAAGAGTTACTTGCGGCGCTTCACGAGTTCGTGGCACGCCCTTGGCTAAGAGTTTCCGCGTGAATGTTGAATCGGAAACCCCACCGGACTCCTTCGACACCTCCGAACGAACACGTCGGCGGGAACGCCATGCAGATGCAAACGCTGCTCAGTCTCCTGCGGTGGCGTGAACTGGCAAACCCACCCATGGTCGCAAGTCTCATCGAATCAGATCCGGCCCCAGTCCCTCGCGATGTTATGAGCAAGCAAGTCCTCATTGTGGATGACGAGCCCAACGTGCGGCTTGCCTACCGGATGACTCTCGAGGCCGAAGGCATGAGTGTCCATCAGGCCGATGGCGCCGCCGCTGCGCTGGAGAAGCTTTCCACGATGCCGATCGATCTTGCGATTCTGGATCTGCGCATGCCTGAGATGGATGGACTGGAGCTCCTCGCTGAAATGCGCAATCGGGGCCATTCCACTCCTACGGTGATCATTACCGCTTACGGAGAAGTCCCCCATGCCGTCCGCGCCATGAAACTCGGCGCCATCGATTTTTTGGAAAAGCCGCTGACTCCGGAAGCGCTCCGGGGCATGATTGGGGAAATCTTTGCGCGGCACATGCCGGCGGCCCTCCCGACTCGTCCTGCGGCGGACGACTTTGGCACACACTTTGCCGAAGCGAAGCGCCTGATCAATCTTCAAACATTTGACGCTGCCTGGACACACCTTTCCAAGGCGCTCGAACTTAGCCCCGGATCTCCCTCGGCTCTGAACCTCGCCGGTGTGCTTTTTGAAATGCAGGGAGACTATGAGCGCGCCGGAAAGCTCTACGAGAAGGCCATCAAGTCTTTGCCAAACTACGCGCCGGCTACACAGAATATTCGGCGGCTCGTCGATTTCTACGAATCCGGCTCCAGGAAGGAACCCTTCAATTTCGGGAACTGACGGAGCAAACCAATTTGCCATTCACGGGTGGCCGTCGTCCCAGACACTCTGACATGTGGTGGGTAAGATCGACGGCGCCCTGAGTGGCCTTTTTTAGACGGCGCTCAGCGTGTTTCTGATGAGTTGCTCGATGGGCGCCAGGTTTGCCAGGAATTCCGCGGGGAGGTCGTGGCGATGGATGAGGTATTCGGCGGAGTTGACGCTGACCAAAACTTCACCCGGGCGCGCTTCGGAGATCAATGCTTTGAGCGGCAAGTCGAGTCCGGAGAGTGGACGCGCGACCATGAGCGGAGTGCCTCCTTTGGGATTGCCAAAGATGAGGAGGACGGTGGGCGGCATCTGAAGGCCGACCGCGGTAGCCTCGGACTGCTGGTCGATGCTTGCGAAGAGTTTGATGCTCTTCGCGTGAAGGGCGGTTTTTAGCCGCTCGACGGTGTCCGCAAACGGGTGTGGGCTCTTGATGGTTACGACGCCGTGAGCGTCGCCGCCGGGAGGTTCGTTTGGAGTCATGGGAGAAGCATTTAGGGAACGGCGGCGGGCGATTCCGGGGATTTCAATCCGACGGTGTTTAGACTGACGATGCGGTAGGTGTGCTTCTCGCCGGGCTTTGCGGCGGTGTCGGTGAATTGCATGGCGGCCAGGGGCGCGGAGGGAGTGTCGTGGTAGGAGTTCTTTTGGAAGTCCTGGCGGCCAAGGGTTGCGGTGGGCTTTTCGGGGAGCCGCGCGATTTCCTGGCCATCGCGTTCGATGATGAAGCCGGCGATGCCGCTTTCGAGGTCGGCGCCCGCGTTCCAGCTAAGTTCGCCATTGGCGGTGACGCGCACGTTGGTTGGCGCGGGCGGCGGCGTGGAGTCGGGGATGGCGGTGTCTTTGACGTAGGCCATCCAGTCTTTGGCGATGCGCTCGTTGGGCAGCCACACGGCGGTCGAGGAGTCGCCGGTGAATAGCGTGGCGGGTTGGGCGGTGTCGCCAAGCAGGGGCGCGAGCCACGCGGTGTCGGTGGGCGTAGGCTTGAGAGGGTCGCCACTCTTCGTGGGCAGGCGGGCGGTGAGGCAGGCGTCAAACCATGGAATGGCGAGGTAGCGTTGATTGCCGCATTCGTGGCTGGTCAGCGGGTCCACGGCGACGCCGATGAGGCCGCCTTTGGCGCGGAAATCGGTGAAGAATTTCTCGATGTTTGGCCAGCCACCGGCGAAGCGCCCTTCTCTGACGGTGACGCCTTCCTTCGTGCCGAGATTGCACATGACCGGGACCGCGAGAGACTGGGGGCTGAATTGGAGCGGCGGAAGCGCTTGGTTTTCGCGGGAGGTGATGCGGGGTGTGCCGGAGCGCAGCCAGACGGCGACGATGCGATCGGGGTGGATGAGAAGCATCGTGCCGACCCACGCGGCGCCGCCGCTATGGCCCCAAAGCGCCCATGGGGCGGTGGAGAGTTCGGGGTGTTTGGCGACCGCTGCGAGATCGTCGAGGGCGCGCAAAAACGTTTTGTCGGAGCCGTTGCGCGGGTCGCACCACATGCCGCAGTTGGCTTTTTCCGGCTGTTCGTAGGAAGGACCCATCAAGGCGCATTCGTGGCTGCGCGCGAGTTCCTGCCACTGGAGGTCGAAGGCGGCGGTTTGTCCGCCCTTGCAGGCGCCTTCGCCGCAGCCGTGCTGGTGGACGACGATGCCGCGCAGGGTTTTCACGCCGGGCGGGATCCAGATCGTGTAACTGACGCCGAAGATGAGATCCCCAGTTTGAGTCGAAGGCTCGTAGCGGACGCGATAGTAAGGGGGCTCGGCAGGGGGTAGCGTCGGCGGCGCCGCGGGTGGCGGCGTGGTTTGGGCGAAGAGGGAGCCGGCGAGGCAAAAGGCGAGGAGAGAGAGAATGCGGAATTTCATGGGGAAAACGGGATTTGAAGGGGAGTGGAATTTGTAGAATGCGCTGAGCCGGTGGCAATGGAAAGCGTGAGGAATGGGGCATTCGGATATGAGCCTGCATGCTTCTCGAAGCAGCGGGATTGAGTTAAACAGAAACCATGAAAAGCCGTGTCAAATGCGCGGGCTTCAGTTCATCCTCCTGCCCTTTTATGCATCGAAATTATTTGTCTTCCCGATTTGTTATCACGCTGGCTTTTTTTGGCGTCGCGCTTTCCCTGAGGGCTGCGGAGGCTCCGCTGCCGGCGAGCCCGAAGGCGGCGCACGTGGTGCTGGTGGTGTGGGATGGGATGCGGCCGAATTTCATCGATGCGGAGAATACGCCGAATGCCTTTGCGCTGGCGCAACGGGGGACGTTCTTCGCGAATAATCATTCGTTTTGGCCGACGACGACGGAGGTGAATGGGACGGTGCTCGCCACGGGCACGTTTCCCGCCCGCAGCACGATCGTCGCGAACCGTGAGTATCGCCCGGACATCGATCCGCGCGGGCCGGTGGCCACGGATTCGCCGGAGACGATGCGGAAGGGCGACGCTTTGACGGGCGGGCGTTACGTCGCGACATCGACAGTCGCGGAAATCGTGCGCAAGGCGGGATTCCCGACGGCGGTGGCTGGCACGAAGCCGGTGGCGTTGCTGCACGATCGCGCGCCGGAACGCCCGGAGACGCCAAAGAGCGCGATCGTCTTCGCGGGCAAAGCATTTCCGGCGTCGATTCTCGGGCCGATCACGGAAGCGCTCGGGCCCTTCGTGCCCTATCAACCGAATCCCGCCGATCCGAAGCCGAACACGGCGGCGAACCGCTGGACGACCCGCGCGCTGCTGGAGCATCTGTGGAAGGATGGCGTGCCGCGCTACTCGGTGCTGTGGCTCAGCGATCCGGATTTCCCGCAGCACGTGACCGCGCCGGGTCATCCGGCGGCGCTCGCGGGAATCCATGACAGCGACACGAATCTCGGTCTGCTGGTCGAGGAACTGAAGAAGCGCGGGGAACTCGACAAGACGGACATTTTTCTGGTGAGCGATCACGGCTTCAGCACCATCGAGCGGTCCGTGGAGCCGGTGAAATACTTCACGGAGCATGGCGTGCAGATTTCGAACCATTTCACTTCGCCGCCGCAGCCCGGGCAGGTGATCTCGGTAAGCGTGGGCGGGGCGACGGGCCTGTATGTGATCGGGCACGAGAAGACGACGATCGCGAAGCTGGTGGACCTGCTGCAGGCGAGCGAATTTGCCGGGCCGATCTTCACGCGCGACGCGCTGCCGGGCACGTTTCCGCTCCGCGAGGCGCACATCGACAGCCCCTACGCGGCGGACATTGTTTTCAGCTTTCGGTGGAGCGCCGGGGTGAACGCTTACGGGATTCCGGGGCTCATTCTGGCGGAAGCGAGGACCGGTTCCGGCATGCACGGATCGCTCGGGAAATTCGATATTCACAATACACTCCTGGCGGGCGGGCCGGATATTCGCGCGGGTTATCGTGATGAGAACCCGACCGGGAACATCGATGTGGGAGCGACGGTGCTGTATCTGCTCGGCATCGTGCATCCCGACGGCGCGGACGGCCGCGTGCTGGCGGAAGCGCTGGTCAATGCGCCGCTGCCCGAGGAGAAACCGGTGACCAAGCGGATGGAAGCGACGCGCACGCTCGAGGATGGCACGGTGTGGAAGCAATACCTCCAGGTATCGAGCTTCGCGGGGAAGAGCTATTTCGATGAAGGGAATGGGGAGGGGAAGAAGTGACAACCGAGGCTTTGACAGAAGGCGCTTCGATGGCAAAATCCTTCCATGTTCTTGAGCGAAGATTCGCAGCCCCCGGAGCTGAAATCTGGAGTTGCATCGAAGGTCGAGATCATCGATCGGCAGATCGGTGAATTGACGCTCCTGTGGGACCAGGCGCAGGATAACCCCGATCTGTCTCGTCAACTCGCGCGGCTATGGGAAGAGCGCTTTGAGTTGAAAGGAGATGGCGATAGTCTTAAGGGCGCGCTTTATTTCTATCAGCATATCCACGGAATCCTCAGCGGCAGCGATCCCTCGATTGTTCGGAAGCTCGAAGAGCTCCAACTCAAACAACTCGATTTATATATCAAGCCGCTGGAAGGCTGGGTTGCCGAATGGGGAGGCGGCGTTCAAGAAGATACCACCAAGGCGGGTGAGTTGCTGGCCGATATGAAGAAGGCGAAAGCGGAGATGTTGGCCAAGCAGGAAATGGAGCAAGTGCTTTTCGGCGGGAAGACCGCGAAGGTTCGCGTGGAGTTTTGGTGACGCTGGTAGGGGAGAATCAACCGCGAATGGACGCTAAGGGACGCGAATAAGAAGACCGATGCGATCCTAACTTGGTGGTTCGCGTTCATTGGCGTTCATTCGCGGTTAAACAAGGGCCTGGCGGTCCTCCGTTCTCGCGCATGGCTCCTTCTTTGCGGCCTCCGCGCCTCCGCGTCTTATTTCCGAGGGCAGGAAGAAACGCAGAGGCGCAGAGACGCAAAGATTTACGAATGGAGGCCTGGGGGACTTTTGGGGCACGTGAGATTCGCGCGGCGATCTTGACCAGATGAATACTCCTTTGGTCACGGCTTCGGCGCCCTGGGTTCTTTTGTGGCTAAATCCGAGAATCCTTACACGGGGCCGTCGAGGCGGGCTTCGGCGAGATCGAGGTCGCGCTGAATGCTGCGGAGGGCGTCGTCGTTGATGGCGCCTTCGTTGCGCAGGGCGATGATCATGCGGCGTTCGATGGTGAGGGCTTCGCGCTCCAGGTCGTCGAAACCGGGGGCGAACTCAGGCTCCTCTCCGCAGCCGGCGCTTCCACAGATTTCGAGTTCGCGGAGACGATCGAGATACTCGGCGCGCAGGCGCTCGATGATATCGGAATCGTAGCGCCGTTTTACCTCGGGCTGGGCGAGGAACGCGAGCGCGGCATTATTGGCTTTTGTGCGCGCGATGTGCTCCTCCTTGTCATCCAGATTGTCGCCCTTGATGCCCAGCCAGCGGATGACCATGGGGAGGGTGCCTCCTTGGAGGACGAGGGTCGCGAAGATGACGCAGAATGTGAGGATCAGGATTTCATCGCGGCCTGGAAAGGGAGAGCCGTTGGGGAGGACAAGAGGCAGGGCAATCGCCGCCGCCAAGGAGTCGGCGCCGCGCATGCCCGTCCATGCGATGAGCGTGACGTGGCGCCAATCCGGATAGGGATCCTTTTTGCGCACGGCGGGGATCAAGAGGCGCGGCACATAGGTGGCCACGATGACCCAAAGGATGCGGACGAGGATGACCGTGGCAACCATGGCGCCGACGTAGCCGCCGAACTTCAACCAACGGCCGGAGATCGTCTGGATAATGTCGGGAAGCTCGAGGCCGATGAAGAGGAAGAGGAAACCTTCCAAAAGAAAGGTGACCATTTCCCAGATGGTGTGAATCTGGAGCCGGCTGGTGGGACCGATGATTTCCGGGACGCGCCAGCCGAGGAAGAGCCCCGCGGTGACGACGGCGAGGACGCCCGAAAAGCCGCAGCGTTCGGCGATGAGGTAAGTGAGAAAGGGGTTGATCAGCGAGATGGTGATCTGGATGGGGGGATCGTTCAGCCGCCGCTGGATATGCGAGACGATCCAGCCCGACGCGAGTCCGACTCCGATTCCGCCGGCGGAGACGAAGAGAAACATGCCGGAGGCCGCGGACGCGGAAAAGCTGCCGCCGATGACAGCGGCCACGGCGAAGCGGTAGATGACGAGCGCAGTGGCGTCGTTGACGAGGCTTTCACCTTCGAGGATGGCGATGATCCGCCGAGGCACGCGGATCTGATCGGCGATCGCAGTCACTGCCACGGCATCCGGCGGCGAAACGATGGCGCCCAGGACGAAGCCCGCCGCCAGCGGCAATCCCGCGATGAGGTGGTGCGCCACCAAGGCGACCGCGGTGCTGGTGGCGAGGACGAGGCCGATGGCGAGCAGAAGGATGGCCCGCAGATTGGCGCGAAAGTCCCGCCACGAGGTGAACAGCGCGGCAGGGTAGAGCAGGGGCGGGAAGAAGATGACGAAGACGAGTTCCGGAGGAATCCGGATGCGAGGCAGATGGGGGATGAAGCTGATGCAGAGGCCCGCCACCACGAGCAGCACCGGATACGGCACGCGCACATTTCTCGAAAGATGCGCGAGCGCCGCAATGATGATCAGAAGGAAAATGATTAATTCGAATGTTTCCATCACGCCGCGCGTATTTCACGTTGGGCCGACGAGAGGCGCGCTGCCGGGCGGCTCCTCGGAGGCTGAAAGTGGAAGCTTGGACGAATCAATCGTAATCAATTCCGTATTTGGGCTGCTTGCAGTGGCGGCAGACGAAGTGGTAGATCGCCGGGCTGCCGCCGGGTTCATAGACGCCGAGAAACTCGGCCCACTCCTCGGGCGACCAATCCATGCGTTCCAGGAGATCCTCCAGGGGCGCCCCGCTGATCGTGGCGAGATGCGCGCGGGTGGGGTCGCCGTGAAACTCGCAGGCGTCGTCGCAGCAGCATAGCCACTCTTCCTGCTGCCACGAGGTAAAGCCGGGCGTGCGGCGCGTGACCTCCTCCACCACCTCTTCGGGAACCTCGGCCTGAAGCAGCGGTTCGGGGTCGGAGAAGGTCGCGTCGAAGCGCCTGGCGGCGGAGCCGTCGGCGATGCACCAGGGGCAGAGAGCGTCCTCGATGTCCTCCTCGCAATACGTGTGGGAGGTGTAGATGTAACCCCGCTTTTGCTCGCAAAAAACGCACTCGGCGTCCGAAATCGCGATGCTGCCCGTGGCGATGGGGTCGGGATGATAGGTGAAAGTGGGCAAGCTCATAGGACGCGGATGGTAATGAAGTGTTTCGGGAGATTTGTCGAACCCTGGCGCGTAAAATATGGAAGGAGTCGGGCCAGTTGAAATCCCGCCCTCAACGGAAGATGAAATTGACTTTGGAATACTGAATTTGCGGCGTGCCGACGAGGACGGATGCGGATACTGGTGATGACGAAACCATGAATCCCAACGGAAAAATCTCTCTCCTGCTCGCCGGCCTCCTCCTATTGTCGTTCGCGCGGACGCCGCTGGTTGGGCAAGGAGTATCGGAAGGGCCGAAGGCTCTTGCGGGGAATGCGGAAGAGGCGGCCGACCGCATCCTCCTGCCGGCGATGGCGAAGAAGCAGCTCGTGGGGCTGGTGCTTGGCGTGGTGAAGGATGGCGCGGTGATCCTGCGCAAAGGCTATGGCGTGAAGTCGCTCACGGCTCCGGGCGCGCCGGACGCGGACACTATTTTTTATATCGGCTCCTTGTCGAAAGCGGTCACCGCCGTGGGGCTGATGCGGCTGGTGGAGTCGGGGAGCGTGAGATTGGGCGATCCTATCGGACAGTATCTGCCCGCGCTTCCGAACGACTGGCATGGGATCACCGTGGGCCAATTTATGGCGCATCAGAGCGGAATTCCGCCGATGGAACGGAAGCTTCCGACCTTCGATGCCATGACCGCCGATGCTCGAAATGCGCCGCTGAGCTTCCCGCCGGGCAGCCGCCAGCAATATAACAATTTCAATTTCGCCGTGATTGGAAAGCTCATCGAGATGCTAAGCGGCAAGACTTACCTTGAGGCCATGCGCGCGTCGGTCTTTGTACCGCTTGGGATGACGCGAAGCGGCAGCGGTCTGGAGGAGCCGAACGAGGCGACCGGATATCGGCCCGGCCCGCCGCCCAAGCCCATCGACCACCGAATCAAAGGCGGCGACTACGGCATTCCCTCGGGGCATCTCCAGAGCACGCTGAATGACCTGCTGAGCTTCTCGGTGGGATTGCTTGGGCACGCCTTGCTCAACGCCTCGACGACGGATCAAATGTGCCGGCGTGCGCAGCCGCGGTTGAGCGCGACGCCCGGATGGTTTGAGGAGACGGCGGGAAAGTTTTCCGTCGTCACGAAAAACGGAGCGAGCCAGGGTTTCCACAGCATCCTTTCTCTCGTTCCGAAAAAGGGCGATGCGGTCGTGATGATCTGGACGGGGCAGAAGCCCAAGGACAACAGCCTCGCTCGCGAAACGCGCCTGCTGCTGCATGAAATTTGCGGCGTGCCGATTGGACGGGATGCGAGTAATGGTGATGACGACCTATGAAATCGAACGGAAATATCTCTCTTCTGCTGGCCGACGTGGACGGCACGTTGGTCACCCAAAACAAAGTCATCACTCCGCGCGCCTGTGAGGCGGTGGCGGAGCTGCGCGAGGCGGGCATCGCGTTTGCGATCACCAGCGGGCGTCCTCCGCTGGGGATGAAGATGGTGATCGAGGATCTGAAAATCGAGACTCCCATCGCGGGCTTCAATGGCGGGGTTTTCGTGAATCCGGATTTCAGCGTGCTGGCGCGGCGGCTGATCCCCGCGGAGACGGCGGCGCGGACGATCGAGGTCATCCGCGCGCACAAGCTGGTGGCATGGCTTTACACGGAGACGGATTGGTTCATTCCCGATCCGAACGGGCCGCACGTGGCGCGCGAGGCGTGGACGGTAAAGTTCGAGGCGAAGGTGGCGGAGGATTTTTCACCGATGCTGGATCGCGCGGTGAAAATCGTGGGGGTGAGCGATGACCTGGAGGCGGTGGCGCGCTGCGAGAAGGATCTGCGCGCCGAGGTGAAGGACGCGGCGTCGGCGGCGCGTTCGCAGCCTTACTATCTGGATGTCACACATCCGCACGCCACGAAGGGATGGGTGGTGGAGTATCTATCGACCGAGATGAAGATTCCGAAGGAGAAGATCGCGACGATCGGGGACATGCCGAACGACGTGCTGATGTTCGAGAAGAGCGGGTTCAGCGTCGCGATGGGGAACGCGAGCGACGAGGTGAAGGCAAAGGCAAGCGCGACGACGAAGAGCAATGAGGAGGAGGGGTTTGCGCACGCGGTGGAGGAATTGATCCTGAAAGGCGGGAGTGGTGGAACTGTTTCAGAGTGACTCACACAAAGACACTAAGGCACGAAGAATATTCAGCTGGTCAAGATGCGTAGCGTGAATCACACGCGCCCCCAGAGTCTCTAACCTCCATTCTTAACCTTTGCGTCTCCGCGTCTCTGCGTTTTTCCTGGTCCTCAGAATTTAAAACGCAGAGACGCTGAGACGCAGAGGGGAAGCAGGCGCGAGAAAGCAGGATGAGAAGAGAATTAGGCATCTTCCGTGGATTACTGCTTTCGTGAATCGGGTAGGTCGAGTCAGTGGAAGCGGATTGTCAGGACGTCGAGATCTTCGTTCTTGATATAACGGTCGTCCGGGGGCGGCTGTGTGGGTGACGTTTTGCCGGCTTCGGCATCCTTGAAGTCCTGGGCGTATTTGGGATCGGCGGCGAGACCCTTGAGATTCATCTCGCTCACGACGACTTCGTTGTCTTTCCGAAAGTGCGAATTGGTTTCGTCGATTTTTCCCCGCACACGGATGGCCGTGCGAATATTAATGTGCTCCATCGCCTTCGCAAAGCCTTCGCGCTGTTTTGGGTCCGCAGTCACTTCATCGGACTTGCCGGGGTTTTCCACCTTCCCGCGCGCTAACTTCAGCGGAAGCCGAAGTTCATTTACCTCTCCCTTGGTGAACTGAAAATTTCGTGACGTATCATCTGGCGCCGGTTTTTCGCCGGAAGCGCCAGCGCCGCCGTACCCCTGTAGAAACGCATCGGCATGGATTTTTGTGACATCGGAAAACTCATACACCGCTTCGTAGCCCAGCATATCGGGGGTTTCGATTCTTTTGAAGCTTATGACTTCGACGCCTTCGCCGAATGCGGCCGCTTGCTTGACGCTGAGTTCGGCGGTGGGGCGCTTGAGATGCGGGTCGATGGTCATGGCTGTCGCCGCGCCGGTTTTCTCATCCTTTGCGTTTGGTTGCTTTTCCGGCGCTTCACCGTTGCGCGCCTCGTAGCTTTCTCGAGACGCGAGGAAGCGCTCGTGGATTTGGCCGCTGCCGTCGGGTTTGATCGTGAGCACGCGATCGATTTCGCATCCCGCGGCCAGCCACAGGATCGCGAGGGAAAAGAGGAAGCTCAGAGGCAAGGACATGGCTGGGACATTAAAGATTTTGCATTCGATGAGAAGCTTCCATCCGCGTAAAATCTGTGCTTTCAGGCTGGCCGCGGGTTGGGTCTAACATGCGATGACACAACGTGGCATCCGCCACCCAATGCTTCTCCCATAAGCCAGCGTTGCGCTGAATCCCTCCCCCCGATGAAATATGTTCTCCTCTTTCTGCTGCTCGCCACGGTGTGTGGCGCATCGCTGCATGCGCAGCGGGTTGTAGTTCCGCGAGCGCTTCCTCCGGACCCGTTGGCTCCCGTGGAGGATGTGGCCGGATTGCCCCGAGTGTTGCTGATCGGGGATTCGATCTCACTGGGCTACACCGTGCCGGTGCGGAAGCTTCTCGAGGGCAAGGCGAATGTGCATCGAATTCCGCAAAACGGAGGATCGACGAAGGTGGGACTTGCGAAGATCGAGGAATGGCTTGGCGGGGGTCCGGCTGGCGCCACTCAAGCGCCTGTGAAGTGGGATGTGATCCATTTCAATTGGGGGCTGCACGATCTGATGTTCGATCCGCAACAGCAGCGGGATCCGGCGCAATATGAGAAGGACCAACTGGCGCTCTATGAGAAGAACCTGCGGGCGCTCGTGGCCAGGCTCAAACAGACGGGAGCAAAGCTGATCTGGGCTTCTTCGACGCCCGTGCCGGAGGAAATGAATTCGCCAAGGAGTCCATCGCATCGATCGGCGATGGTGAAGGTGTACAACGATGTGGCGGCAAAAGTGATGGCAGAGAATGGCGTGGCGATCGACGACCTGAACGCGTATGTGACGCCGGTTATCGGGAAGATGCAGAGGCCGCACGATGTCCACTTCCCGACGGAAGGGTCTGAGTTTTTGGCGAAGAAGGTGGCGGAGGAGATTGCGGGGGTGCTGCCGGGGAGATAGGGGCGGAGTCAGCGGTCCTCGCTTGTCCGGCGCGCCGCCGCCGCGACCCCTACCGCCGCCGACTTGGGTGTCGGCGGGGCAGGGGTTGACCGGCGGGCTGGGCATACTGCCGCCCTTCCCGACTGCGGGATTTAAAATGTCAAAGAACCAGAGGAAACTGGAAAACCAGTATCGGGATAGGGTCTGAATTCAGACCGAATCAAAGTGATCAAACCAATTCTGCCGAGAGGGAGGATGAAGGTGAATCGGCGCCTCCGGGCGGCGCCTTGACTGAGTCAAAGCGATCAAACCAATCAAAGTGATTTATGGGATCGGGGTTTCGGGGCGGGGAAATACCAGGCGTTGTTGTGACGGGCAAGCCGAGGGAAGGTGAATCAGGGCGCGGCGCCCAGCGGAGGTGGATAAGCGGCGAGACGCGCGCTTCAACATTGCTCTCGATCGACGCGAAGACTGGGGCGCGGGGCGTATCTGTTGGGTAATCCACGGGAGAATCAAAGCGATCAAACCAATCAAAGTGATTCATGGGATCGGGGTTTCGGGCCGGAGCAACGCCAGGGGGGCGTTGCGGCGGGTAAGCTGAGGAAAGGCGAATCAGGGCGTTCCGCCGAGCAGAGGTGGACAAGCGGCGAGACGCGCGCTTCAACATTGCTCTCGATCGACGCGAAGACTGGAGGGCGGGGCGTATCTGTTGGGTAATCCACGGGAGAATCAAAGCGATCAAAGTGAATCATGCCGGACTGTAATGGCGTCGTGGCCCCGCAAGGCCGGTGTTGGGCGGGCGGGTGGCTGGATTTCATGTTGGTTTTGTGGTTGGGTTGTTGGTGAATGGGAAGAATGGGAAGCATGAGAGGAATGGATGAGGAAGGAGACGATCGTGCGGTCGAGGGATCGCATGAACGGGAAGCCCAACTCGTCCAACGTCAGGTTCCTCCACGGCGGCGCCGTTGGCTTCTTTCCTGGCGCGGAACCAGCCGCAACATGATCTTCGGTTCGCGCAGGTTTAGGCTGCGTGGGCGGAGGGGGTTCGACGATGCGCTCGATGATTGTTCATCTGGATGCGGGTATATTTTGACTTTTCACAAGCACGCCCATGCCGACAACTCAACGCGTGTCGAGCACAAAGTTTAAAGAAAGATTCCGGCTGAAGGCGCGCTGCCACCCCTCCGGGGTGATCCGTATTTACGCGAGGACCGGGGGTGTCGCTCGTTCCTCGCTCAACCCCCGGCTACAGGCTGGGATGCCTTCGGCATCGCGGTGGCGAAGGCACCGGTTGCGAAAGTCGGTTGCGAAAGTCGGTTGCAAAAGCCGGTTGCGGATGCTGTCGATTGATGAGGCGAGCAGTAGTACCGGCAGTCCTGTGCACTTCGTCGCGCCACCTAAATGACGCCCCCTTTTTGGATTCGCCGCGAACTGGATGGGAATGGGAAGGGCGTTGACACTGCTCCTGGCAGCGCGCTTGATTCTCTCACCATGCCTCTTCCCTCCTATGGCCTGACCCGGCGCGCTTGCCTGGCCTCTTCCGCTGCCGCGATGGCAGCCGCAATTCTTGGCTCCAAATCGCGGGGCATCGCCGCCGCGCCCCTGGAACTTCCGACTGATCTGCAGCGCGCTGTGGGCGGTCGCCGGCGGCGGATCGTGGTCCAGCACGATGCGCACGATGTCTTGGTCCGGTATGCAAAACGGCATGGCAACGAGGCGCCGTTCGGACCGTTTCGCGATGCGGTCTTCGCATATCCCGATGACCCGCTTACGCAAATCGACGCGCTGTGGTGGGATGTGGCGGGGGACGGCGTGGGGGCGGTGTATCCCAGTCAGATAGAGCCGCCGGTTGATTACCCGTTGCTGAAGTATTGGCTTGGTCAGGGGATCGATTGGATCGCGGAGTTAGTCGCCGGCGCGCGGAAGCGAAAGCTGGAGGTATTTTGGAACCATCGCATCAGCGAGGTGGAGGGGAAGCCGGAAGGAGGCCTGGAAACCGAGCATCTTCACCCGCTAAAGGCAGCCCACCCGGATTGGGTAATCCCCGTGAATTTTTGGTGGCAGGGCATGTGGAACCTGGCGGCGCCTGGTCTGCGCGAATACAAACTCAAGGTGTTGCGGGAACTGGCCGCCAACTACGATCTCGACGGCATCCAGATTGATTTCTCACGGCACGTCCCGTGTCTGCCGCCCGGCCGGCAGTGGGAGATGCGGGAAGAGGTTACTGAGTTCATGCGGATGACACGCGGCATGACCCTGGAATTGGGCGCGCTACGGGGGCGTCCGATCCTGCTTGCCGCAAAAGTGCCCCAAACGCTGGAAGGTTGCCGGATCGATGGCTTCGACGTGGCGGCCTGGGCGGATCGGGGGTTGGTGGATGTGCTGACCTTGGGATCGCGCGCGATGGAAGTGGAGACAGATCGGTTTCGTGAGGTATTGGGCAAACGGGTGCAACTCCAACCGTGTTTTGACGATCATCACGCCACCGATGGTTACCGTCTCGCGCCGATCGAATTTCTGCGGGGCGTCTTCGCGAATCACTGGCATCGCGGGGCGGACAGCGTAGTGACGTTCAACTGGGCCACGGGGCTGCCGGAATTGTGCAGGGAAATCGGGTGCGAGACAGGCTCCCTCTCCCAGCGTGACGCCTATCGAGAGGCCGGCTCCTTCGCGACGATGAAAGGGAAGGACAAAGTCTTCGCGCTCGATCGGAGAGGCGGCTATCCGTGGGCCGTGGGTTTCTTCAACCGGAATGACACAGCCGCATTGCCCGCGGCAATGAATGAGACGGCGACGGACTTTCAAATCCACATTGCCGATGGCCCGGGGGCGGAGGCGTCGCTTACGATTCGCCTGATTTTGTGGGGCGCAGTGGAAGACGATCCGTTTGAGGTGAAACTGAACGGCTCACCGCTCGTTGAGGCAAAACGCGATCCCGAGTGGAAGGACGCGCAGATCTTCTCGCCGAAGCCGCAGCCGACCTCGGGTGGATCGGGGCAATACGCGGTGGATCCTCACCAACGCCTGCTGCGGATCGACTATCCGGCGCCGGCCTGGCGGGAAGGGCGCAACGCGCTCACCGTGCGCCGCGCGCGAGCAAAGGATGCAAACGCGGCGAATGAAACGCGCCTGGAAAAGCTGGAAGCGCACATCCGCTACTTACCATCCTAGCTTGGCGGCGGGAGTTGGACGGCCGGCGCGGAGTCGAATAACTTCCAATATGCGGTTCTTGTGACCGTTAGCAATTTGTCAAGGCGAGGTATGTTTTGCCGTTGGTGGGGCCTTGTTGATGATGACGACTTTGTGGGGACCAATCGTGTTCATTCCTCCGTCGCGCATCAGGGTAATGACGGTTTTCTCGTCGGTGGCCACGACACTATCCGTTCCCTTGGTGGCGTCGGGCATCCCGGTGAGCACGGTTGTGCCCGTGATGGCATTGTACACGGCCTTGGAACCGTGCCCGATGGAATGAGTCACGCTGCCGTCCGTTTCCACTTTGTCCTGGGTAATTTCAAGCCGGCCTCCCGGATTCATCTCCGCCACGGCTTTATCCAGCGTTCTGTGCGGGTCATCCGCCGGATTCACGCCCCCTTTTTGGGCTTCGGCGCTCGGCTCGCCTGGGGCGCTTCGGGCGGTTTTTTTCCCCGGCTTTGGTGACTGATCGTGTTTGAGATAAGCTATCAGTTTATCGCACACCACATTGAAGCCGGGGTCTTTGAGCACCACGTTTTGCCGGAATGTCGCCACGTGGGTTTCCGAGTCGAACGTGGCTTCGTCGGCGGTGATCTCTGTGCGTCCGTTGCCGATTTTGTTTCCGGTCGGCTGCGCGGAAAGGACGCCGGGCTCTTCGACAGCGGAAGGTCCGGCGGGATCTTTCATCGGTAATCGAGGATTGAGGGGATCCTCCCCGGGGATAAGGTCGGAGGACGAAACGGGAGGGCGGGGTTCCTGAGCAAGCGCTTCCGTGACGGCCAAGGCGGCGAGGATAGAGAAGAGGACTGCTTTGTGGATCACTGTATTTCCGAAGGACCCACGAAGTTGCCAGGAAGCGTTCATCATTTGCCGCCAAGATGCATGACAAAGAAGGGAGCGATAATTAAATAAAGTTCATGTGGCGAGGCGCCTCCGGATGGCGTGTCACCGCGCGTCGCGTTTCTTCAGCGTTTCGGCGAATGCCGCGAAGCCTTCCCGAATGGGCGCTGCAGCGGATTCGAGGACGGCGGAGAAAGAGGCGTCGCGAATATTAAACCCCGCGGCGTTGCACAATGCCGCGGCCTGAGCGGCCACAGCGGCGTCGCAGGAGGCGAGCGCCGGGATGAGCGACTTCGGCTCTGCGCCGGCAGCCTGGACGATCTGCTTCGCGTATTCGCGAGCGGCGGTGAATCGGCCGTCGCCATCGCCGTCGATCCACACGGGATTGGTCGCGCCGATCACGCGAGGGTTGCGCATGCGCGCGGTGGGTTGATACGGGGAGGGGATCGGCCAGTAAGGCGCGGTGACGCCGGGCCCGCTCGCGATGGCCACGAGAAACACGTCGCGCAAGGGCTTGGGAATCTTCCATTCGATGGCTGCTTTTTCGATCGCGCCGGCTGCCGCGGAGATCTTCCGCTCGCGAATTTTGATGCCGTTGGCGAAAAGTTCCACGCGATCGGCGTCCACCCAGGAAGGGCCGAGCACCCGGACTTTCACCGCGATGTCACCGCCCAATCCTGTCGCGAGATCACCGGGAAGAAATCTGCCGTTCACAGAGAGCTCGGTGAACAGTCCCAGGCTGACTTCCACGCGGCCCGCCTTGATGCTGCGACAGGCTTCCTCGATGGAAATATGCGCGGGATCGCGATCATTGGCGGCCACATAGCTTCGGCCCTGGCCAACGATGAATCGCGAGACATCATGGGAATCGCTGGAGCCAATCGCAGTCACCCGGTAACCATGATTCAGCAGCGCAAACCAATCGCGAAAACTCTGCATGAAGTCCGATTGCAGCGTGCCGGAATTCGCCACTTCCACCGCATCGAACGTAAAGTCCGGTCCGCGCAGATTATCGCCAGTGACCGCGTTGAAATTCTCCGGACTGAAAGGGATGAAGCCATCGTGGATATCGCGCGGGTGATTCAGGATCACGATCCCACGTTCGCCGCCGGTGGCGGCGCGCATCGAGTCCATGAGCGCCGGCCAATCGGACTGCTTGAAGTCCGGCACGGGTGTAGTAGCCGCGGCGGCTGGGAAGGTGATGAAATGTCCGATTTTTGTGGTGACTTCATCGCCGATGACCGGTGTGAAGCGAGCCGACACACCCACGCGGGGCGCGATTTCGGAGAAATCAACAAACCGATTATGCTCGGAAGCCACGGCCAGTTCGATGCCTTCCCCGGCGATGGTGAGCGCGCGCTCATCCGCCGTGGAATCTCCGTGGCCGCTAAAGGTGAGCGTGTGGATATGCGTGTCGCACGCCACGAAACCGGGGGTCGATACTTCGCGACCGATTGCCAGATCCACTTCGGTGGCTTGTCCGGGAGTCTGGGAGACGGCGCGGGCCGCCAGTCCATAGGCGGAACCGCGTGTGGCAAAGATGGTGTAGCGGCCCGTGGGCAGGCCGAAATCGGCGCTTCCATCGCCGGTATAGATGACCCCGGTGCGGAGGGCGAGCGGGTGTTCCGGCGTGAGCGCGACGAGGGGCGCCAGCACTCCGTTTTCGTCCACCACTGTCAGACGGCATGGAAGCGGGGCGCCGGAATTCTTGTCCGCGACTTGTACTTGCACGCGCGTTTCGCCCAGCGCGTCTTGTGGCGCACGGTCATCGAGTTCGATTCCGTCCACAAAGATGTCGTTCGTGTTTTCAGGCGAGAGAATGGAAAGCGTGTTCCCTCCTTCACGCAGCCAACCGGGAGGCACGGGGTATGCGGCATGCAACGGGTTTTCGTTCAACTCGAGCCAGCCGAGGCGGCGGCCATTGAGGAGGATGGGCCATTTGAGTTTTACGCCGCGCTGCCGGATGAGAAGAGTGGCGGGCGTGGCGTTTGCGTGAGCGGAAAAAGTGATGCTGAGGAAGCGCGCTTCGGGCGGCTTGCCCTCGAACTCCACCCATTCCGGTTCGCCGGCGATGCCGAGATGATGAGGGCCGGAGTCCAGCGACCTCGCGGCGCCAGCCGCGGGGATTGCCGGGGAGGCGGCGCACGCGAGCACGACGCACATGGAGCGGAATGCTGGTAATCGCTGGAAGAGGCCCATATCAGGGGATATCAATCTCGATAGGAATCTTTTTGGCTGGATCGGCTAACTGTAGAGTTTGTAACTCAGAATCATGAGCGCCCCTTAGAAAATGCCGGTCGGGACGACCGGAAGCCGCACAGACTATAAGTCTGTGCTCCGACGCTGTTGGCGCGTCAACTTCGCGCGCGCGTATCAATTCTTGCTCGTCAGGAACTTGAGGAGTTCGATCACTTTCCGTTCGGGGAGCGCTTCGAGGAGGCCGGGTGGCATGAGGGATTGCGCGTATTTCTGGCGCTCCTTGATCTCGGTCTTCGGCACGATGGCCGCTTCGGTGAGGGTATGGATGGACACGGCGGTATCGGTTTCGGAATCCACGATGCCGGAGAGCACGGAGCCGTCGCGTCTGGTGATGACGCTTAGCTGGTAAGCTTCGCCCACGACAGCGTTGGGGTCCACGATGTTTTCCAGGAAGTAGCTCAGACCGTTGCGCCATGAGCCGCCCAGATCCGGGCCGAGCTTTCCGCCGACGCCGTTCATGGAATGGCACACGGCGCATGTTTGCTGAAAGACCAGCTTGCCGGCGCCGGCGTCGAAGGCCCAGAGCGGCGCTTCTTCGTAGGTTTTCTTGAGGCGGGAGATTGTCGCCTTGGCGGCCTCCGAGGAGTCGTTCACCTTGCCCCATGCCTGGTCCAGCGATTGATCCAGCGCAGTGTCGTGAAGATTGCGCATCTGGCGCACGTGGAATGAACTCAGTAGTTTCTTGTCGAACGCGCCGGATTTCACGGCATCGAGCAGCGCGATCGCCAGGGAGGGGCGGCTTGTGAGTGTGGTGAGCGCGGCGTTTTTATCGGCGTCATTGAAGGAACCGAACCGCCTCAGGAGCGCGGCGGCCATGGTCGGATCGCTGGAGCCGGCCAATAGGGGAATGACCGCGGAACGATACTCGTTCTGATCGAGCAGGGTGGCGAAAACGGGGGCGGAATCCTTGTCGCCGATGCGCTTGAGCAGATCGAACGCGGCGCGGCGCTCAGCCGGGGAGCTATGCGTGTCGGCGAGCGCGGCGCGGGTGTTGGCGATGACTTTCTGATCTCCGAAGAGCGCCGCCAATTGACTCACCAGAGCGCGATTCGCAGCCTCCTCTTGAAAACGCGCCTCCGCCTGAGGCCACGCTTTTGGCGCGGGCAGCGACGCTTCGCTCTTCAGCCCGAATCCGAGAATGCGCAAGTCACGGCCCGCTTCCTCCTGGGGCGCGGTCAGCATGTGCGTCACGAGCAGTTCCCGGCCTTCCGCATGCGTCGCCGCATCCCAGCGGATCGAATCCGCCAGACTCGGCAGCGGCGTCGTCTTTGCCAGCGCGAGGCCGCGCGCAAAATCCTTCTCAATCGCGGGAGCAAGGCCAAACCAAATCATCTTTGGGAGGAAGCGGTCCTTCGCATCTTCCCCGTGCGCCGCGAGCGCGCTGCCCACTGCCCAGCAGGCGTCGAGGGAAAGCTCGGGCATGGCGGAAGCCAGGGCGAGCCGCACCGTTGGCGAGGGGTCTTCCTTCGCGATGCGGGTGAGGATCTTCGAGGAGATTAAAGGCGCGCCGGCTTTTTCCGTGGCGAGCTGGATTGCCCAGGAGCGCACGAAATCGCTCGGGTTTTGCAACGCCGCGGAGAGCCGCGCGCTGTCCAGGGCGCCGATGACATGGAGCGTCCACAGAGCCCGCAGCACGCGCGAGCTATCCTGCGATGTGGCCGCCAGATCGTTCAGCCATGCCACGGCTTGCGGATCCACCTTCCCTGCGGCGGCGTGCTCCTGCAGAAGCTGGCGCGAGGCGCGGCAGTACCAGTCATTGTGATGCAATTGGAGCTTCGCCAGTTCCAAATCGTTCATCAGGGAAAGATCCACCTTCACCGGGTGATAGGTCTTCGCCCAGGAAACCCGGTAGATCCGGCCATTGGTGCGATCCCATTTCTCGGCGTCGGGATTGTGGCAGTGCTGGAGATCGCACCAATCGATAAGATAGACCGCGCCATCCGGCCCCGTCTGCAAGTCCACCGCGATATAACGCGGATCGGGCGCGAAAAGCAGATCGTAACCCGCGTGCATCGTCTCATAGCCGGAACCCTGCCGCACGTTCTCCTGCTGGTTCATCTGATGGCCGTGGAGGTTATTCGTGAATAAGTGGTCGCGATAGATGTCCGGCCAGTTATTCCCGAGATAGATCATCGTGCCCACGTGGGAGTGGCCGCCATAGATGGCCGTCGTGCCCGGCTTCCCGGCGCCGCCTTCGCCGCTGTCGTATTCCGCCGAGGCGGGTAGAAAGTTCTTCAGATCCGGGGCAAAGTCCGAGCCCGCATTGGAGATAAAGGGAGCGTAGTTGTTGTTTGACTGATTCCAGAAATGCCCATTGCGGATGACATGCGTGGTGCCGCCACCGCCCCAGAAGCTGCGGCAGTGCGTCATGAAGAGCTGGCCCGCTTCATTGTAGTCCAGGCCCCATTGATTGCTCCCGCCGTGCGCGAAGATCTCAAACTCATGCCGCACGGGATGATAACGCCACACGCCCGAGTGAAGGAGGGTGCGCTGATCGTCGGGCGCGCCCGGCTTGCCGATGTGCGATGTCGTAAAGACCCCCTGGTTCCCATAGAGCCAGCCATCCGGACCCCACGTGAAGCTATTGAGCACCTCATGCGTATCCTGAAAGCCCCAGCCGTCCAGAAGCACCTCGGGCGGGCCGTCGGGAATGTCGTCGTGATTCCGATCCGGAATGAAGAGAAGCTGGGGCGCGGCGCCCACCCAGACACCGCCAAAGCCGACTTCCAATCCACTGACGAGGTTTAACCCTTCGATGAACACCTTCCGCTTCTTGTAAGTGCCGTCCCCATCCACGTCTTCGAAGATCACGATGCGATCCTTGCCCTGACCCTCCGGCTGTTTGTTCGGATAGCTATAGGCTTCGGCCACCCAGATGCGCCCGCGATCGTCGAAGGCAAAGGCGACGGGCTGCTTGACCTCCGGCTCCGCGGCGATCAATTCCGCCTGGAAGCCGTGCGTCAGCATCATCGTGGACATGACGCGCTGCGCGTCCGGATTCGCCACTGCTGTCGGCTTGGCGGGATTCGGCTCCATGTGCCACAGCACCGGGCTCTCCTTCTGCCGCGGCGCGCGATCCATCGGATTCGCGCCGCCGGCCACGACGGGCTTTGAGAGCGCGAAGGTGGGCTGCTTATCGTGAAAGACGAAGTCATCGAAATTCACGTGGCCCCAGCCGCTCGTGCCGTTGTCCACCAGCCGGATGAAAATGCGCTTCCCCGCATAGGGCCGAAGGTCCACGGCCTCGCGGTGCATGGCCTCCACATCCGCGCCCGCGGCGGAGTGAATGGCTTTCCCCGTGGCTTCCTCCACCACTTCCACACGGGTTTGGCTGGAGTTTTTCCCGCCACCCACCAGGAAGCTGGCCCAGGGATGCGATGCCGGGAAACTCGTGGAAGTCAGCGTCCCCGTGCCTTTGTCTCCGAGCTTTTCATAACCACCAATCCAGTAATTTCCCGCGTGATTGCTGTGCTCGGACGGCTTCCGCGTCCGCACGGTGTCGCCCTTGATCGGCTGGCCCTCCCACGCGTTGCCCTCGGCTTTCCAACCCTCCAGCGTGCCAGTCTCGAATCCCAGATTCAACGGCTTGCCGTCGGCATCCAGCGCCTGAATGGCGCCGATGTCCTCGGGCGGCTGCTCCCGCGCGACGGTTATATTCGTATACGTCGGTGGCTCCGTGGCGCCGAGGTCGGTGAGTTGCACATTGCGAAACTGAATCTTCGAAGGCCCCCGCCCGGAGTGAAGTTGAATCGCGATCTGTCCGGCGAATTTCGCCGCGTTCGCCTGATGATCGTCGCACACGCAGAAGAGCACGCCATTGATCCACAACTCCGCGTGCGAAGCCGTGGCGCGGACGCGATAGGAATTCCAGTCGTTCTTATGAATCACAGGCCGAAAGCTTTCCGGCGTGGCGAAGGGGTCGGCCCAGCGCCGTCCGTCCGGCGCGATGGATACCCGCGCGCCGCGCTCCGCGATCAGGCCGCGCCCGCGCTCCTCGTAGATGCGCCCCAGCCACAGCGCGCCGTCGTCCAGATCGGCTTGATAGCCCTTCGCCTCGCCATCCGGCAGCCGCTCGCTGCGGTACTGGATGCCGGAGTTGGCGGATGGAAGGCCTGTGATGCGGAATTCCGCATTGAGTTCGAAGTCATGCACCGTGCCTTCCCAAAAGATGAATTCGTTCCTTCCCAGCGTCTTGCCCTCGGGGATCTCGCCCGTGATCGCGCCATCTTCCACGCGCCACGATTCCGGATTTCCCTTCCAGCCATTGAGGGTTTTGCCATCGAAAATCGACAGCGCTTTGGGCGGCTCCGCGAAACTCATAGCGGCAGGCGTGAGGAGGAGCGCCAGCAGCACGGCATGGTGGCGATAAAAATGGCGAAAGCTTTTCATGGGCGGGATCTGGAGGGGTGTGGCGGGTATGAATGTAGAGAGCCCGGCGCGGTCGTCTTGAAAAATCGCGCCATGTATGAGGCTTTATGCGACACTCCTTTAACCGCGAATGGACACGAATGGACGCGAATGGAGCAGCATGAATCTCGCGTGCCCCAAAGTCCACTAACCTCGATTCGTAAACCTTTGCGTCTCCGCGCTCCTTCGACCAACTCAGGACCTTGAGCCCCTCGGCGAGTGAAGCGCGCCGAAACGGCGCTGCGTTTTTTAAGCATTCGGAGTTAAACGCAGAGACCCAGCGCGGCGGAGCCGCAACCAAAGAGGATTTCACACGGAGATGCTCCGCGCCACAGAGCCGCACGGAGGAAAGACAAAGTGAAGAACGGCCCGTACCTTCCGTGAGCTCCGTGCGGCTCCCGGTAGCGGAGCGACCCCTCCGTGTGGGCCGCTTTGACCGCCTGAAAATCTACGCAGAATGCAATGAAGTTAAAGGTTAGCACTGCACGAATTTTACGAGACTTCGCTCGAAAAATAGGGTTCGCCAAGGCGAACAGCCTCGTTGGGTGCATAATAGGAAAAGAAGGAGTTTTCGTATGCGCAAAACAGATGATTTTTCCTCTTACATTTCGAAATTTCTGGGCGGGAGCTACGATTGTGTGGATCGGGTTTCGATTCGAGGTTGCTTTCCGCTCGGGCTGACCAGTGGCGGGATGGTGACGTGGTGGGAGCGACTGCATCCGGGCGTGGAGATCAGCGAGCAGGCTCTGCGGGCGATGGCGGCTGACTTCGGCCGGCGGGTGCAAGCTTACGCCCGGCAAAACGCCATTCCCCTGGAGCGCTGTGAGCCGGGAGATCGGGAAAAGCATGTGCGCGTCGAAAAGGCTCGACCCGAAGATCCCGCTTTTATGGGCGTTTTTCGCATCATGGTGACCCGGGCGCCGGGACTGGTCTGGAGGGTGTGGCGGGGCAAAAGCGGCCGCCCGGTCGTGCGGCGTCCGAAGAACTGGCCGCTGATCAATCATTACCACTTTCACCTGGTGGATCGCGAATGGGGACATGTCGCCATTCGGATGAGCGGGCATCCGCCTTTTGGTCTTCAGATCAACGTCAACGGACACGAGTGGGTGCAACGGCAGGCCGCGCAGCAGGGCGTGACCACCGTCAAGGCGCAGAATTGCTTTGTGGGGGGATCGCAGATGGAGGCGCTGAGCGCACTGGCCGCGCAACTCGATGGCGACCATGGTTTGGCCCACCTGGCGACGCTCATCGACCGCTGGGTCTACAGCGCTTGTCTCTGCTTCGGCTTGGCTTTGGAGGAGCAAAAGCGCAGCGGCTTCGTCTACCGCTATAGTTGCGCGCAGATCGAATACAGCCGCAACTTGCTCTTCAAGAGCGGCCGCCGTTTGGATCAAATCTACCAGGGGCTGATCGAGCGCACGCGACTTTTGCTCGATGTGCCTCGGCTTAAAACCATCTTCGGTCGCAAAAATCGTCCCCATTACAAGCGCAAGGGAGGCGGGCGACTGGAGAAAGTTATCGAGCGTTCCACCTATGACCTGACGGTCTTTAAGCTGCACTTCGGCAAGCTCACCCTCAAAATGTACGATAAGGGCGATCGAGTGCTGCGGATTGAAGTGGTGGTAGCCAACACAACGGAATTGCGCTGCGGCAAACTGCTGGAGCGGCTTCCTGGAATGCTGGCCAAACTCGAAGAAATGGCCGTGCGCTTCCTGGCAGTGGTCCAAGCCGCCCACACCAGCTTCCTCGATGCCGGTTTAATCGAGCACCTCAGTCGGCCCTCCCGTCGAGGAACACAGCGCGTGGCCGGCGTGAACTTGGAAAAACGGCGCATGCGCGCCGTCAGCGAAGGGGTATTGGCCCTGGCCGCAGCCCCACGAGGCTTTACGGCCTTGGAACTGAGCCGGCGCATTCGTCAACAGCAAGGCCGCAAACTGCGAGCCTACAACCCGCGGAAAGCCGCCTACGACCTGCGCAAACTCCGGGGCAAAGCGCTCATCGAACGCATTGGCAAAACCCGGCGTTATCGATTGCGCCGCCCAGGCATCCGCACATTGGCCGGACTCTATATCCTCCACGAGAAAGTCATCAAACCGGTGCTCACCGGCGCCTGTCGCCCGAAACGCGGCCGTCCACCGAAATCGATCGCGCCCCTCGATATCCATTACACCAGACTTCAAAAAGAAATGCTCGCCACCTTCCAATCACTACACCTCGCCGCTTGAGACCAACTTGTTGGTCTCAGTTGAAAGATTGCTTCGCGGAGGCGCAGAAGCCGCAGAGGAGGAAACATGCGCGAGAACGGAGAATCCTCGCGGAAAAACAACAATTTGCGGATTAGCAGTGCGATGGACGCGATGGACCCGAATTCTCGAGGAGAGGCCGTGCGGGATTTTGTAATCCGCAATCCGCGGTGGACGCGCCTTCGCCTGTCATCCATATTTTCCCGCCAAGAGATCCGCCTTTTTCATCACGATTCGTCTCCCATGTTTTATCGAGCGCTGGTTATTCTCCTCATTTCCCTGGTTGTGGCGCATGCTGAAGAGCCGGCCGCGCCGCTGCCCGATTACGCCGGCGTCTATCCCACGAATACCACTATGCCCAGCATCGGCTTGCTGGCGTCCCTCGCCCCTGGGGCGAAAATCATCGAGTCCAAGGAAGGCGACATCGCCGTTTTTCTTGTCGATTGGCCGGATGTCAGTGTGAAAATTCGCGTGGACGCGAAATGGGATCAGCCCGGGCAGATCAAGGAAATGAAGCGCTGGATCACTCAGATTTCCCGCGAGCAGAAGGATAACCCCATCGTCAAGGCGCTGGTGACAAAACTGGAAAGCACCACGAACTGCTTTGGCTGTGTCATCACTCCGCGATTTGATCCCGATGACAAGGCGGTGACGCTCTTGCTCGCCCTGACCACCGCTGGCGATGGATTGATCTACGCGCACCATACATTCTACGACGCCACGGGAAGCCGCATCCTCGGCACCGAGGGCGACCCTGCCCGGATGCAATTCACGAAGTAGGTCCGCTGCTTTTCCGGATTTTGCGTTGCTCCCATCGGACGCCCGTGGAACGGTCGGTCGCATGGAAACCCCAAAGTCCCCCGTTCCGTGCTCCTCGCTCCAGCGCCGCTCCTTCCTGCTTCTCTGCTCCGCGATCCTGACGCTCCCTTTCACCTCCGCGGTTGCCGAGGAGTCTGCTTCGACTCCCGAAAGAATCTCCCTCTGGTCCAATCACGCTCCGGTCGGCGACGGCACGTTCCAGAGCCAGGACCCCGGCATTACCGTGCATCGCGCGGCCAAGCCCAATGGCGCAGCCATGGTGATATGCCCGGGCGGCGGCTACGGCGGGTTGGTCACCGGCGCTGAAGGGCACGGCATCGCGCAATGGCTCAATCAGCATGGAATCACCGGGATCGTCCTGGAATACCGGCTTCCCCACGGAAATGCCCATGTCCCTTTGCTGGATGCGCAGCGCGCCATTCGCATCGCGCGTTCGCGGGCGAAAGAGTGGGGGATCGATCCCCATCGGATCGGCATCATCGGATTCTCCGCGGGCGGTCATCTCGCGTCCACGGCTGGCACGCACTTCGATGCCGGCGACCCCGCGGCTTCGGACCCCATCGATCGGGTGAGTTGCCGCCCGGATTTCGTCGCCCTCGTTTATCCCGTGATCACCATGGGCGACAAGGGCCACGCAGGATCGAGGAAGAATCTCATGGGCGCGGACCCCAAGGCCGATCTGGTGGAAGAGTTCTCCAATGAGAAGCATGTCACCAAGGACACTCCGCCGAGTTTCCTCGCGCACGCCAAAGACGATAAAGTCGTGCCCATCGAAAACAGCCAGATGTTCTACGATGCCCTGATTGAGAATCACGTTCCCGCCAAGTTTGTGGCATTGGAGTCCGGCGGCCACGGCTTGAACGGCTACAAGGGACCCATGTGGGACGAGTGGCAGACGGAGTTCCTCGCGTGGCTGGTGGCGCAGAAGATTACTGCGCCGGAATAAAGATAGAATCCTGCCATGACGATTCCCAACCGGATTGCGTTCTGCAATCCCTACATCAATTCGCAAGCCGAGCGCTACCGGAAGCACTTCGATGACCTTTATGGCAAGGGGATCGGCGCCGAGAAGGAGTTTCTCGAAAAGCTGGCGAGCAGGCCGGAGCAGCCGGATCTCATGATGTTTTGGTGTTTCTGCCGGAATCGCGCGGGAATCATGAGCCAATGCCGGGAGCGCGGCATCAATTTCGTCTTTTGGGAGGATGGATTCTTTCCGCACTATAAGACGCTGCATTTCGATCCGCTGGGATTTTGCTGGGAGTCCTCACTGACGCGGATGATCTTTCGGGGGGTATCCGAACGGCAGCGGGCGCGCGCCAGAGCGGCGCGCGAAGCCTGGATGAAGAAGCCGCGCCGGCCATTGCCGGATGGCGTGAAAAAACCATTCGTCCTGTGGCCGCTGCAATTGATCGGCGACCAGGTGAATCAATGGGATTTGGCCGTGAGCGATTGGACGGGCCTTCTGACTCACTTTCGAGCGAGCCTTCCGGCGGGCATCCAATTGGTGGTGAAGGATCATCCGGTGGCCAGGGAGAAAGATATCGCCGGGCTGGAGGCGCTCATGCCGAAATTGGGAAATACCGTGCGGCTTCCGAAGCAGGCGGATCTCACGGCCTTGTTGCGCGAATGCGCGGCGGTAGCCGGAGCGAATTCCAGCGTGCTTTCCGAGGGGAGGCTCATGTTTGGAAAGCCCACCTATGCCTATGGCCGAAGCTGGTTCACGAACCATCGCGATCTATTTCTTCCACTGAAGGCGGGTTCCAGGGAGTCTCTTCCGAGATTGGATTGGTTGGAAAACCCGTCCCGGATGCGCGTCGAATACCTGGATGACTACGCCGATTGGTTCCTGGCGCAACTTTTGGGACGCCAACTGTCCAGCGGCGAAGCCGAATCCGATCCCGTGAAGCTAAAACAGAAGATGTGGCGGCTGAGCTATCGGTCGTTTGTCGAGTATGGGGACGAGATCTTTGAAGATGAGTGAGACCAGGATCGCGAGACCAAATTTCACCGGCGCGCGAGTCTATGGAGCCTTTTCCTTGGCGGCATTGGCTTGATTGAGAGCCAGGGAAAGGCGATCGGCGATCTTGTAGGCGATCCTTGTGTGAAACTCCTTTAACTCATCTATCAGCGCGCTCGCGGCGGGGAGATTGCCCTGCATGAGGTAGATGCCGCCGAGATTCGTCCACGCGCCGAAGTTATCGCGCTTGATAGCGATGGATTTTTTACAGGCATCGATCGCTTCATCCGCTTTGCCTTGGTAATAGAGCGGGATGCCGAGGTATCCCCAAGCCAATGAGTAGTCAGGATTGATCTTGATCGCCGCCCGATAAGACGCCTCGGCCGCCGCCCAGGATTTCAGTTCCGTCTGAAATGTTCCGAGGAAGGCGCGGCAGACGGCGCTTTCCGGAAAATGCTCCGTTGCATGCGACATGTGATCGAGAGCGCCTAGAAAATCGTGATGCTCGAATTTCGCAAGCGCTTCCCGGAAATCGGGATCGTCAATCAGTTCATCAAAGGATCTCGTCTTCAGGGAGGTGACCGGCCCGGGCTTCATGGATGCCGGGAGGCGTTTCAAAAGCTCCTCGATGCTGTCGATGGACACCGCGGCATCCGGCGTGTTTTCCTTCAGTTCAGCCCGAATCATTCCGATCAATTCCCCGGTTCCATTGAATACAGGCGAGCCCCCGAGGCCGCCCGAAACGGTCGCCTCGATGAGAACCCAACGATAGCCCTCGACGAGATCTTCCGCCTTTAAAATGACACCGCTGCGCTGCTTTCCTTGAACGCCATCACCGTTATGATCGCCAACGGACACCTCGTCGCCCACATGGATGCGTTGGAAATCGCAGCGGGGGAATTCCGCGGTCTTCTGCGCGTCGGTTTGCAGCAGGACCACATCGTGGATTGGGTCCGCGGCAAGGATGCCGCTGACGGCGAAACGCTTGCCCTCCGATGTTTGGCCGGCGACCCGCGAAGCGTGCGTCAGCAAGTGGCGAACCGTGGCGACGATGCCGGTGGAGGAAACAAAGAATCCGCCGGCATGGTTCGTCTGCTTTCCCTTCCCGTCATAGGCGAACAAAGACACGGCGTCCGCTCCAGAATCGGCTGGCGCGGGATTGGGAGCGGGATCTGTGGGAGCCGGATTTTGTTCCTTCGACGGTTCTCCGACGGGCTTGCCGGCCCACGCGCTGCCGCTGCCTCCTGCCGCGAGCAGCGCGCAAAGGCACACACCGCGCGCGAGATGTTTCAGGGCCGGGAGGATGCGGAATCGGTGAGTGCTCATGGTTCGGGATTCGTTGTCTTGGCAGCGTTCCAAAACGCAAGCGATAAGGAAATCGCAAAGTATGCATGCGGAACTTTTGCTAAAGTTGCCTTCGCGTTCGAATTCTCCAACATCGGGAAGCTTTTCCTCACCACCTCAACAGCGGCCCGGCCCCGTTCGCTCCGGTTTTCGCATTCGTAACGATCAACTCCGTGGACCGTTTCGCGAACGTCGTTGGCTTGGACGCGTCCGATCTCGATGTCGTGGTGACGGACGCGGTGGGCCACCCTGCCGCCAACGCGAGTTTTGATTTTCGATGGGGCGCCGATCGCTGAACGCCGGCATCTGCAGTCCTCTCTTTTCTTGTCTCCAAGTTATTGTGGTTTTTCAGGCGCTATTTCAGCCAAGCCCTCATAAGTGACGACCACGTTGGTCCTGGCTTTCATCTGGTGAATAGCCACATGAAGTATCCGTCTTCCGTCCTCTTTTCTGCCGGCGATCTCTGCGTTTTCAAAAATCCGCGCGGTGGACTTGTCGGTCGTAATTTCAAAGCCATCGGACTTGAGCCTGTTCTCGTAAAACTCCTTCACCTTGTCCAAAGGGTCGGCGGTTTCGAACATGGTCCTGCCTTTGAGAACGCCATTTTCTTCCCTGCGCATGCCATGCGCCGGTTTTGCCAAATCAGGATAGAGCGGGACCCAGGAGGGTGGAGGTTTGTGCTCGATGGGCGCTCGCCCGGCCACTGATGTCTCCGCAGTGTCTGGGTTCTCTGATGCCGCTGGAGTCGCTGGAGTCGTCGGACTTGTCGGACTTGTCGGAGTCTCTGGCGCCTCTTTCTCTGGGTCGGTTTTGGGCGCGAAGAAGGGATATAAGCCCGGAACGTCCCACGCTTCCGTCGTCAGCTTCTCAAGATGTTCGAGCGGAGCGGGAGTTTGCGGAGGATAACTGCCAATCAAGGCCGAATCGTAAAGAAGCGTGCCGCGGGTGGCCACGGCCAGGCGCCGGATATCCGTCGCGCCGCCGGCTTTGAGAACCAGTAGCGCCTCCCCGTAGCAGAGGGTGGCAAACGAGTGCTGGGTGGCCGTGTCGAAGTGACGCAGACTCGGCACATGGACAAGGAAGACGCACGTGTCTTCAGTCAACTGACAGAAGACAATGAAGCGCCCGTCCGTTCCATCCGTGATGTCGGGTGTAACGCCTGCGAAGACTTTTTTGGTCGCGATGCCCAGGCCTTCTGCAAGACTTGTAGCCAATTTCTGCGCTTCCGGGGTGTTGCCGTGAGCCAAACCCGTTTCGTTATTGGCAATGGTCTTCGACGCCGCTTCAAACTCGTGAAGACCCGGCTTATCCGCTTCCCTCTTCGGGTGATGTTTTCGATAGTGGCGCGCCCAGATATTCAGGGCGATAACGCTGACGACGTAGAAGGCGAAGAAGCCTCCCAGGACGACAAGAAATACGCCGAGGCAGCCCATCTTTTTTTGCGGGCCCTGGCCGGCGAGCGGCGGCGGATTCATAATGGCCGCCGCCGAAACGGGGGCCGGTTGCCCGGGCATGGGCGGCGGCCCTTGCTCACGGGCCGCTCCGCAGGAAAGGCAGACTTTATCCATTGGCCCATTGTGATTTTGGCAGGCGGGGCACACCCATGGCGCCATGGCCTGCTCGATCTGCTCCCGGGTGAGCTTCGCCACTTCGGGCCGGAGTTCCGCATGGCAGGCCCCGCATCGGATGTATTCGCCGAGCGTCCTTATCGGGAACAGAGGAATGAAGAAGAACGTGAAATAGCGCGAGACGCGCTGGCGCGTGTAGTTGGTCTGGCTCTTGCAGGCCGGGCAGAAGAATGGGCCTCCGCCGGCGGCTGCGACTTTGGTTGTGGCTCCCAGAATGATCCTCATGGCATCGATTGGTTGGCGGCGGTGATGGCCTAAAAAGTCATTCGGCGGATGTTATGTACTTTCCATCCGGAGCCACCGTGATCTTCGGCAAATGATGGCGGTTCTCGAAGAAATCGTAAGCGGGCTTGAGCTGGTCCCAAAAGCGTTCAAGAGCCGGGTTTTCCGCAATCGCGGCGGCTGAGAATCGTGTCCATTCGGGTCCGCTCATCCGAGCTGGAAAGATATGCACGGGAATCCGGCTTTGCCCGCGATTGCAGACATCGAAAGCGATGAGATAGAGTTCCTCGATCGAATCGTCCCCGACGGGAGCGCAGCCGATGCTCAAATCTTTTCCGTGAATGTAGATATCGCCGCCCGGACTTTCGGGGTCGCCGAGCAAACGGTCCGAGGCGTTCGGATAATTCAATCGCATGGAAAGGTGGAAAAGGCTTTCGGGATTGAAGCGTTCGATTTCGTAAAAGCCCTCCGGCGCCTGGCGATCACCCTCGCGTCTCTTTGGGCCAGGACCGCCCGTGCTGGCGAGAATCGCGTAGCTGTTCACCAAACGAAAAGGCTCGCGCCCGGCGCGGGCCCAGAGTTCGAGCGAGGCCTCGTTCTTGAACCAGCGGAGAAAAATCTCCCGCGGAGGATACTCGAGGTCGGCCTGCTGAAATCGCTCACGCACGATCTTGTCCCGCGCGGCGCGAGCCCTTGCAACGCGTTCTTCGCCGGGGAGTTGCTGGAAATCATCGGTCGCCATCATTTGATTCGGAGGAAGCTGTCCGGCAAGGAGAACCGCGGCTCCCGCGATGAAAAGTGCGAACACCTTGCTCATGCGGCGGAATCTTCGTTGTCACCGCGCCTTGCTGCCATCAAAATCGCGCGAATGAAATATCGCCGTTTTGGACGAACTGATCTCCAGATGCCTGTCTTCAGTTGCGGTGGAATGCGTTACCAGCACAAGTGGGACGACGTTCCGCCCGAGGACGTGCCGGAGGACGGCCAGCGGAACCTCGAAGCCACCATTCTGCGCTCGCTCGAACTCGGCATCAATCACATCGAGACCGCGCGGGGCTACGGAAGCAGCGAGATGCAGCTCGGCTGGGTGCTGCCGAAGCTTCCGCGGGAAAAGATGATTGTGCAGACGAAGGTTTCCCCGTTTGCCACAGCGCGGGAGTTTCGCGAAACCTTCGCCACGTCCATGCGCTATCTGAAGCTCGATTACGTGGACCTGCTTTCGCTTCATGGAATCAACAATGCGGAATTGCTGGATTGGTCCCTGCGTTCGGGCGGGTGCCTCGACGCTGCGCGGCAGCTTCAGCGCGAGGGCCGCTGCCGCCATATCGGTTTCAGCACGCACGCGACCACGGACATCATCGTGCGGGCCATCGAGAGTGACGCGTTCGATTACGTGAACCTGCACTGGTATTTCGTGAACGAGTTCAATTGGCCCGCCGTGGAGGCGGCGACGGCGCGGGACTTGGGGGTCTTCATCATCAGCCCCACGGACAAAGGCGGCATGCTCTATTCGCCGCCGCCGAAGCTCGCGGAGCTCTGCGCGCCCCTTTCTCCCATCGCCTTCAACGATCTCTACTGCCTCGCCCGGCCCGAGGTGCATACGCTGAGTGTCGGCGCGGCGCGGCCGTCGGATTTTGACGAACACGTGGCGGCGCTCGCGCACTATGACCGGGCGGCGGAGGCGGTCGCCCCGGTCGAGCAACGCTTGCGCGCGGAGATGGATCGCGCGCTGGGGGCGGATTGGTGGAAGGAGCTATGGCGCGCGTTCCCGAACTATGTGGACGTGCCCGGCGAGGTGAACATCCAGGAAATCCTGCGCCTCTGGAGCTTCGCCAAATCCCTCGACCTCGTGGAATGGGGAAAGATGCGCTACAATCTCATGGGCAATGCCGGGCATTGGTTTCCCGGCGCCAACGCAGCCGCGCTCGATGCCGAAAAGGTTCGCGCGACGCTCTCCGGGAATCCCTTCGCAGAGAAGGCCGTGACCGTTCTCGCCGAGGCGCACGCCATGCTCCACGGCACGCAGCAAAAGCGCCTTAGCGAAAGCGATTGAGGCTCCGGGGCGCCCTGGCGGCAACGAGCGCGCGAGGCTATTTGGGCTCGGAACGAGGACTACGTGGAAATATCCGGCGAAACTATTGGGTCGCGCCGCTTCGGCGCGCCGCCATGGCCTTCTCGCGAGCTTCCTGGACCTTTTTGACGAGAGGTTCCACGGATGGATCCGCAGCGATCATCGCCGCATCCAGAGCTTCCCGGGATTCCTTTATAGCCGCGAACATTTTTTCCTGGGCCGCCTTCACCTTCGGATCTTTCCTGGCCGTCTCCTGCGCTGCCTTATATTTGGTCTGTTCCTCGGGCGTCAAACTTTGGAGTTCCCGTCCTCCTTCCCGACCTCCTCCCCGGCGTCCTTCGGGCGCAGGAGTCGCGGCCGGAGCAGTGGTGGATGGAGCGTCAGCGGCGCGAACGGCAAACGGCGCGGTGAGCGCGGCGAGAGAGCAAACGAGAGCAATGGTTTTGAGATTCATGGATGGAGAGTTTTGGGTGCAAAAGGGGTAACAACGAGAGGGCGTCGAAGTTGCGGGGATTTGCCGAAATGTCCAAGATTTTCTCCGGAACAGGAGTGAAGGCCTCTGGTTCGCTCGCGGTCCGCGGTCCAGCCGTGTTTGGCGATCGACAAGCGAAACGCGCGAGAAACTTCAAGCCCGCCCAACCCGCGCGCGCCGCGATCCGCGCCGCGAAATTATCTCGTCTTCGCCGGCGCCATGGCAAAGATTTCCCGCATGATACCGGATCGCGAATCGCGCCCGCGGTTTGCCGGTCCCGCCCGGCGATGGCCGCTGATGCTGGGCATATGCATCGGCCTGGCGTTGATTACTTTTGCCGTCTTCTGGCAAACGACGCACTTCGCCTTTCTGAATTTCGACGACGACCTTTTCGTCAGCGAGAATCCAAAGCTGGCCGCCGGGTTGAGCGGGCAGGGGATCGCGTGGGCTTTCACGGCGAACCTCACGCATCACGAATCCGGCGCCGAATACTGGGAGCCGCTGACATTGATCACCCGCCTAGCGGATGTGCAGTTTCATGGATTGAATCCCGCGTGGCATCATCTGACGAGCGTGCTGCTCCATCTGGCGGCCGGGCTGATGCTCTTCGGCGCCATGAACGCGCTGCTGCGTTCGCCGGTTCGCGCCGGCTTTATCGCCGCGTTGTTTCTCCTTCATCCACTGCATGTGGAGGCGGTGGTATGGCTGGCCGCGCGAAAGGACGTTTTAAACGGCCTCTTCTATTTCGCCACGCTTTGGGCCTATGCCCGGTACGCGGCGCGGCCGAATTGGCGCAGATACGCTCTCGTATGCGCCAGTTTCCTTGCCGCGAATATGGCCAAGCCCATGGCGGTTTCCCTGCCACTCGTGCTGCTGCTGCTGGATTTCTGGCCCCTGGGCCGTATCGCGCGTCCGTGGCCGGTTCACTCCGTGCTGCGGCTCGTGGTAGAAAAGATTCCGCTGCTGATTATCGCCGCCGGAGTAAGCCTGCTCGCCGTTCTCGGGCAAAAGGATCACGGCGCCATGGGGGACGATGTTCTGTATCCGATGCCTGTGCGCATTGGAAATGCCGCCATTTCCTTTTGCGCATACCTTGGACAGACATTTGTCCCGACCGGGCTCGCCATCTTCTATCCCCACCCGGGAACCGCCCTGAGCTGGCCGCTGGCCGCCATCTGCGGCGTCGCCTGTCTCGCGATCACGATCGTGTGCGGGTTGCAGGCGGGGCGTCGCCCATGGCTCATCGTCGGCTGGGCCTGGTTCGTCATCGTGCTGCTGCCGGTTTCAGGCATCGTCCAGATTGGCGAGATGTCCCGCGCGGATCGCTACACCTACGTGGCCCTGACGGGCATCTTCATTCTGTGCGTGGAGCAGGCCGCCGAATGGATCGGCGCGTGGCTGGCCCGCGCCGGTTCGCCCGCGGCTTCCAGGGCCATCGTTGCCGCCGGTTCATGCGGCATTCTCTGTGGAGCGGCGTATCTCGCATGGAGGCAGACCGCCACCTGGCGCAATAGCATCACGGTATTTTCTCACGCCATCGTGGTGACGGACGATAACTATATCGCGCAGGCGAACCTCGGCGCCGCCCTCTTCTCCACAGGCCATAAAACCGAAGGGCTCAAGCACTACGCGGAGGCCATCCGTCTCCAGGGCCCCGTGTTGGAATTCCATCGGCGCGCGGGCGATGACGCCGAGCGCCGGGGCGATTTAAATGCGGCTATTCATCACTATGGCAAGGTCATCACAGTGGTTCCATTCGATACCGGCTCTCATCGGCGTCTGGGCGAACTCCTCTTCCGCGTGGGCGATTATCCAAAGGCGTTGGTGCAATACAATGAAGTGCTTCACTACGAGCGCAGCGATGTCCCCGCCCGTCTTTGGATCGCGCGGATAATGATCCTTGAGCATCGCATTCCCGAAGCCCGCAGCCTGCTGGAATCCATGCTTCATTCCGACCCCGCCAATACCGAGGCCCGGCAGATTCTTGATTCCATTCCCTCCGATCCCCCGGTCCGCTGACGCCGGGAAGGAACATTCAGAATTTGGAAAAATATGAGGAATTGAGGAGCCACCGTATTTACCAGTGGTTTCAGCAGTCGCTCCGTCGATTTAAACAAATGCCGGCGGAGGGGGGCGAACCCACACACTCTTTCGAGTACAAGATTTTGAGTCTGCAATTTTACTCTGAAGTTTTGTGGATTCGCTAATTTTTCG
>Ga0206813_1041_pt1 | contig 36284 bp, 28 predicted proteins | sample Alteio_BWOrgCont_92_FD_152856 | JGI IMG/M metagenome (GOLD analysis project Ga0206813, IMG submission 152856) | Enriched cells from forest soil in Barre Woods Harvard Forest LTER site, Petersham, Massachusetts, United States -... | ecosystem: Environmental > Terrestrial > Soil > Temperate forest >...
TTTATTCCGGATTCGCTGAACAGGGATTGGACCTCTTCTTCATTCGCTTGGAAAGGGAGATTCCCCACATACAGTTTCTTCACTTGATTCTCCTTCGCCCGAGGGGCGGTATGCGAGGCTGAAGAGACGGGATCATGACCAAGTGTGGACCGTCGGGGGCTGGACGGACCTGCTGGGTTAGGCGAGCGCTTCAGCGGCTCGCGGGAATCTTGCGCTAACTGAGGGCCGCAGTCAATGGCAGCAGGTCCTCGGAAACGGTTCTGAAAAAAGACACTTAGTGGAAGCGCGAAGCGGGGATCATGGAGGCTTTTTTTGCGAACGATTCGTTGCGTCGAGAGCGCGATGGAAAATAACCCAGGGAAAAAGTGTTGCGACGGGCTAGAATCTCGGCGGCTTGCGGGCGGCTTGACGAAGCAAGGATGACCGAAGGGAGAAGCGATGAAGCGGATTGGGCTTGTGTCGATTTTGATTGTGGCATTGATGGGCGCGCCGGTGGCCATGACTCAGGCTCCTGCGGGTGCTGCGCGCGTGGTTGCGGTGAAGGCGGGGCGCGTGCTCGATGTGCGCACGGGAAAATATGCGGCGAATCAGATCATTTGGATTGAGGGGGAGCGCATCAAAGAGATTGGCGATGCTGCGGCGCTGGAATCGCGATTGCCGAAAGATGCGCGCGCAGTGGATCTTTCGAGTTCGACCGTGCTGCCTGGATTGATTGATTGCCATACGCATTTGACGATGTCGCCGATGTCGATTGGCCCGGCTGGGTTGCGGATGTCGTATCCGCGGCAGGCTTTGATGGGTGCGCGGAACGCGCGAGTGACGCTCGAGGCTGGTTTTACGACAGTACGAAATGTCGGCGGGGCAGGGTATGCGGATATTGCATTGCGCGATGCCATCAATGCCGGTGATGTGCGTGGGCCGCGGATGCAGGCGTCGGGGCCGCCATTGAGCATTACCGGCGGACACGGCGATCAGAATTTTCTGGCGCCGCAGTGGAATGCAATGACTGACGGGGTTGCCGATGGCGTTGCCGGAGTTACGGCGAAAGTGCGCGAGAACATTAAATTTGGCGCGGACGTAATCAAATTTATGGCCACGGGCGGCGTGCTTTCGGAGGGCGACAATCCGGCGCTGGCGCAATATAGCGAAGAGGAAATGAAGGCGATCGTGGATGCGGCGCATGGGTTGGGACGAAAAGTGGCGGCGCACGCGCATGGGGCGCTGGGAATTAAATTTGCCGTGTTGGCGGGCGTGGATTCGATCGAGCATGGCAGCTTTATCAATGATGAAGACATTCGCTTGATGAAGGAGCACGGCACGTATCTGGTGCCCACGCTTTATTTGAGCGATTGGTTTATGGAGAACTACAAGGCGCTGGGATTGAGCGAGGGGATTATTGCCAAGGCGCGCGTGGTGATGCCGGCGGCGCGGGAGAATGTGGGGCATGCGTTTCATGAGGGAGTGAAAGCGGCGTTTGGCACCGACGCGGCGGTTTACCCGCATGGGCTGAACGCACACGAATTCGCGGTGATGGTGAAACTGGGATTGACGCCGCTGCAGGCGATTCAATCGTCGACGGTGAATGCCGCGGATTTGCTGGGCTGGTCGGATCGCGTGGGGACGCTCGAGGCTGGAAAATTTGCGGATCTGGTGGCCGTAGATGGCGATCCTTTGGCGGATGTGAGTTTGCTCGAGAATGTGAAGGTGGTAATTAAGGGTGGCGAGATTGTGAAGCAGTAACGCACGCGCGATGAGATTTGTGTCCGAGTGGAGGGATGGAGCGTCAAAGGAATAGGACGCTCAGGAGACCTTTCTTGGCTGGGAAGATCTTGCGCCGCAGCTTGATTGTGACTGGTGTCGTCGTCGTGCTGTTTTGCTTGGCGGCGATGGTGTTGACGTTCACCGAACGCGGGCGGCTGAAACAATATTTGGTTACGGCGCTCGGCGAGCGATTTCATAGCGACGTCCAGATTCGCGATATCACCGTTTACGTTTATCCCCGGGTTTACCTGGTGGCGCACGGAGTTGCTTTGCGATTGCATGGGCGAACTGACGTGCCGCCGCTCTTCACCATCGAAACTCTGACCGTTTCCGCGGATCTGCCGGCGCTGCTGGCGAAAACGAAGCATGTGGCTCGCGTGCATCTTGCGGGAATGAACATCACCGTGCCGCCGCGCGATTTAAACAAGCCTCAGGAACCGAAGCCCGGCACAGCGAAGGTGACGCTGCCGTTGGTGATTGATGAAATTACCGCGGACGATGCGAAATTGACGACATTGCCGCGAGATCCGAAGAAAATCCCCCATGAGTGGGACATTCATCGTGTAGTGCTGGAGAATTTCTCATTTGAAGAGCCGGCGCATTTCCATTCCACTTTGACGAATCCCAAGCCGATTGGGGAGATCGATTCTTCCGGCCTGTTTGGGCCGTGGGAATCGGATGAGCCGGGTTCTACGCCGATCGATGCGACGTTCGAGTTTTCTCATGCGGATTTGGATTCGCTGAAGGGGTTGGGCGGGATTTTGTCGTCGAAGGGGAAATATGAGGGCGTGCTGGATGATTTGAATGTGGAAGGAGATACGGACACGCCGGATTTTTCTTTGGACGTGAGTGGGAATCCGGTGCACCTGACCACACATTACGTCGCGGTGGTGGACGGGACGAACGGCGACACTACTTTGAAATCGGTGGTGGCGCATTTTCTGCATACGACGGTGGAGGCTAAGGGCGACATCATTGGAATCCGCGGCACGCCAGGGAAAGATATTGAATTGGACTCGATGGTGCGCGACGGGCGCATTGAAGATTTGCTGCAATTGGTGATGAAGGGCGATAAGCCGGTGATGACCGGGCACGTCAGTTTGGCCGCGAAGATTGCCTTGCCGCCGAATCCGGATTTGAAAATTATCGAGCGGCTGGGGCTGGACGGAAAATTTGGCGTGACGGGCGGGCATTTCACCAGCGATATGGTGCAAGACAAGGTGGACTCGCTCAGCCGCAGAGGGCAGGGCCAGCCGAAGAATGAAGAAATCGATAATGTGATTTCGAATTTGCGCGGGCAATTTATTTTGAAGAACCGGCGGGCGACTTTTTCGAATCTGGAATTTGATGTGCAGGGCGCGCGGGTGCAGCTTGCCGGGACTTACGATATGGGGTCCGAGTCGTTGGATTTTCACGGGCATCTGGTGCTGGATGCGAAGCTTTCGCAGATGACGACCGGCGTGAAATCGTTTTTTCTGAAGGCCGTCGATCCTTTCGTTTCAAAGAATGGAAAGACAGACTTGCCGATCAAGATTACCGGGCCGCGCGCGCATCCTGAATTTGGATTGGACCGCGGCGGGCATGGCGATGATTCGAAAAAGGCGAGCGATCCTAAGGCTGACTCCAAGGCTGATCCGAAACCACCGCCAAAAGACAAGAAAGACGGCCAGCGATGAGCGCGGAGACAAATCCGTTTGCGGCGTTCGAGGAGCAGAAATATTTGAGCCTCGAAACGTTTCGCAAGAACGGCGAGGGCGTGCGCACGCCGATTTGGTTTGCTGCGGAGAAAGGCGGAGCGCCGGTTCTTTATATTTATACGATTGCGGATACCGGCAAGGTGAAGCGCATTCGGAATAATCCGCAGGTGCGGATTGCGCCTTGCGATATGCGCGGGGGTGTCACCGGCGAATGGGTTTCGGCGCGGGCGGAGATTTTAGCTGGGGATGCGGCGGCGCATGGGATGCAATCGCTGAACCGCAAATATTTTCCTTTGAAGCAGCTGATGGGATTTTTTGCGAAGTTTAGCCGGCGAGAGCGCTTGGTGATGGCGCTCCGGCCGGCTTTGGGTATGTGACGTTCGAGCGCTGTCGCGCTCTTTTCACAGGCAGGAGTGCCTGTGCTACTGGTTCTGCCGCATTTCGAGGCCGCCGGTGAGTGTCGTTGTTGCGTGCGTTTTTTGATCGTCGGATGTCGGCAGGGACGCCGGCGCTACTTGGCGGCGGCTTTGGCCATGAATTCGGCGGCGCGCCGCTTCATGTCTTCGGGCGCTACATCCTCTACGTGCGTGGCGATTCCCCAATGATGACCGGCTGGATCGACGATTTTTCCGTAGCGATCTCCCCAGAACATGTCCTGCATGGGCATTTCGGATATTGCGCCGGCGTCGATGGCGCGATTGAAAGTGGCGTCGGCGTCGGTGACGTAGAGGAACAGTTCATTGCTGGGCAGCGCCTTGGGATTCGGGGGGACGGCTCTGCCGGGAAATTCGTCGCTGAGCATGAACGCGGAGTCGCCGATTTTTAGTTCGGCGTGGCTGATTTTGCCGTCGGGCGCGGGCATGCGCATGATTTCCTGCGCGCCGAAGGCTTTTTTGTAGAACTCGATTGCGGCGGCGGCATTGCCGCAAATGAGTGACGGAGTGATGGAGTGATAGCCATCGGGAATCGGTTTTACGGGATTTGCCATTGCGGTCTCCTTTGCTGCTGAGGTTGCCGGACGCTCGAACTGGGGTGGAGGAATGGGCGCTCGGGAAAGTGATTTTACTGCCGGTGAGCGGCGAGACGCTAATGAATTGATTGTGAATTCAGCAGCGCCGGCGCTACTTTGGGGTTCCCTTCACCAAGAGCACCACTGCTGTAGAGCCGGCTTTTCTGTCTTTGGCGATTTCTTGATAGGCGTCGGAGTCGGCCCACTCTTGAAAGGCGGCTTCGTCGGGGAATGACAGGAGAACCACCTTCTCGCGATCCCACTGGCCCTCGATGACTTTGGGATTTTCATCGGCGGCCAGCACGCGGCCTTTGTAGTGGTTCATCACTTCCATGAAGCGGGATTGATAGCGATTGTAGACGGCGCGATCGGTGATCGTGAGTTGTGCGATGGCGTAGACAGCCATTTGATTCCTCTCCATCTGTCGGAAATTGTCGCCTGAAAGTCTCGCACGCGTCGCCGATGCGATCGCGCCCGCTCTGCAAGCTTCTTAGAAGCATCCATTCTAATTAAGTTGCTTCTAACGAGAGGGATTCGAGTTTGCCTGCGGAGGTAGCTCGGCCATGACTGCGGATATTCTTCGGAATGAGAGCGAGGCCGCGAATGTTTTTGGGATGCGGCGCGGGCGGCTTTTGGGATTGACGGATGGCGAGCGAGCGGATGGCGTGCAGGGGCGGCGGGTGCAGGCGCTTTCGTTTGCGATGCACATTACGTTGATTACTTTGATCATCGTGCCGGCGCTTTCGAATTTCGTGATGCGCACTTCGGCGAATAAGAACGTGCAGCGATGGGTGCGCTTCAGCGTGCCCGCTGGAATTCGCGAGCTGACCGAGCCGAACCTGCGGCCGGGCCGCACTGGCGACGGAGGGTCAGGCGGCGATCGAGATCCAAGAGACGCGGGCGTCGGGCGGATGCCGCTCTTTCGCCACTTGGTTTTAGCGCCGCCATCTGTAAAGCCGCCATTAGATGCGCGGTTGACGGTGACGCCGAATTTGCTTGGCGCGCCTGAACTTCATCCACCGAGTCCGGAGATGGCGAATTGGGGCAATCCGCTTTCGAAATTATTGAATGATTCCAGCGGGCCGGGACATGGCGGCGGAATCGGCTCGAATTGTTGCGGCGGCATCGGTGACGGAACGGGCGAAGGCTACGGGCCGGGAGACGGCTCGGGCTGGGGCGTCGGTCCTATTGCCGGGAAGGGCGGATATGGGTCGCCGGTTTGCGTCTATTGCCCGCAGCCGAGTTTTTCGCGCGAGGCGGTAGATGCGAAAATTCAGGGGAGCATATTTATTGAGGCGGTGATTTCGCGCGAGGGGCGGCCGCTGCAGATTCGAGTGTTGCATGGGCTTGGATACGGATTGGATGAGAACGCGCGGGAAATTGTGCGAACTTGGAGATTTAAACCTGCGATTGGGCCCGACGGGCGAGCGGCGGATGTGCGCATGGTAATTGAATTGGCGTTTCGGCTTTATTAGTTTGAACGGAAGTCATTGAGCACGCGATCAGGTGCCGGCCTGAAGGCCGCCGCTACGAAACCTTCATTCGATTGGATTATTCGACGCTGGTGGTGTGTTTGTTTTATGCTGACGCGCGGCGTTTTTTGATGGGAGGGCAGTCATTATGTCAGTTCGTCGGGCTCTATTGGCTTCGATGGCTTTCGTATTTGTTGCGTTGGGAGTTGCGCCGCTTGGCGCGCAGCAATTTCCTGCGAACACTTATCAGGAATTGCGATGGCGGTCGATTGGGCCGTTTCGCGGCGGGCGGACTCGGGCTGTGGCGGGCGTTCCCGGGATGCCGAATTTATTTTATATCGGAGCGGTGAATGGCGGCGTTTGGAAATCGGATGATTATGGGCGGACTTGGACGCCGATTTTTGACTCGCAGCCTACGCAGTCGATTGGCGCGATTGCGGTGGCGCCTTCGAATCCGGACATTATTTATGTGGCCAGCGGGGAGGGATTGCAGCGGCCCGATCTTTCGGTGGGAAATGGAATTTATAAATCGACCGATGCGGGAAAAACCTGGACGCATCTTGGCTTGCGCGATGGCGAGCAGATTCCGGCGATAGTGATTGATCCGGCCGATCCGAATCGATTGTTTGCGGCGGTGCTGGGGCATCCGTTTGGCGCGAATGAGCAGCGCGGGATTTTTCGCTCGGTGGATGGAGGGAAGACTTGGGAACGCGTCCTTTATAAGGATGAGAACACCGGCGGATCGGATATCGAGATGGATCCGACAAATTCCGACGTGCTGTATGCGGGAATGTGGGAAGCGCGCGAGGGACCTTGGGAGGATGGGAATTCTTATTCGGGCACGGGCGGCGGACTTTTCAAATCCACCGATGGCGGCGGCACCTGGAAACAATTGACGAATGGGCTGCCGAAAAATTTGGTGCAAATCAACGTGACGGTGTCGGCGAGCGATCCAAAGCGGATTTACGCGACGGTGGCGACAAACGAGCCTGGGGATTACGCATCGGCGAAGGGCTTGGGTTTCTACCGCTCGGATGACGCGGGCGAGAGCTGGGTGAAAATCACCGACGATCCGCGGCCGGCAATGCGCATTGGCGGCGGCGATTTGCCGATTCCCCGGGCAGATCCGAAAAATCCGGATGTGGTGTATAGCGCGAGCATTGTGACGGAGCGCTCGACCGACGGCGGGAAAACCTGGTCGAGCATTCGCGGCGCGCCGGGCGGGGACGACTATCAGAATCTCTGGATCAATCCGAACAATCCGAAAATTATTTTGCTGGTGGCCGACCAGGGCGCGCTGGTGACGGTGAATGGCGGCGAGACTTGGAGCTCCTGGTACAACCAGCCGACTGCGCAGATTTATCACGTGAGCGCGACGGAGGGATTCCCGTATCGCGTATGCGGCGGGCAGCAGGAGAGCGGATCGGTTTGCATTTCCACGCGCGGGAATGACGGCGAGGTTTCTTACCGCGAATGGCATCCGGTGGGAGCGATTGAATATGGGTACGTGGCGACGGATCCGCTTGATCCCGACATTATTTATGGCGCGGGGCGCACGGAAGTTTCGAGATATCACTGGAGCACCGGGCAGGTGCAGAACGTTACGCCGTTCCCGCTGCGCGATGAGAAAATCCGCACGGTGCGCACCCAGCCGCTGATGTTTTCGCCCGTGGACCCGCACATTCTCTACACGACTGCGAATTTTGTTTTCAAGACGACCGACGGCGGTATGAACTGGCAGACCATTAGCCCTGATCTGGGGCGCGCGCATGCAGGCATTCCGGCGAATCTCGGGAAAGCGGCGGAAAAAGATGCTAAGGCGGATCAGCAGCGCGGGGCGGTGTACGCATTGGCGCCGTCTTTCAAAACCATGCAGACGCTTTGGGCGGGCACCGACGACGGATTAATTTGGGTGACGCGCGACGGTGGAAAGAATTGGAAGGATATTACGCCTCCGGAATTGACGCCGTGGAGCAAAGTCACGCAGATCGCTGCCTCGCGATTTGATGAGGAGACCGCGTATGCCTCGGTAAGCCGGCTGCGGATCGATGATCTGCATCCTTATATATACCGCACGCATGATGGCGGGAAGAGTTGGAAATTGATTGCGGGCGGTTTGCCGGAAGACGCGCCGGTGGATACGGTTCGCGAAGATCCATTGCGTAAGGGGATGCTTTTTGCCGGGACTGAAACGAGCGTGTGGGTTTCATTCGATGATGGCGAGCGCTGGGAATCGCTGCAGCAGAATTTGCCGCACACTTCGATGCGCGATCTTTGGATTCACGATAATGATTTGATCGTGGCCACCCACGGTCGCGGATTTTGGATCCTGGATGATATTTCTGCGTTGCGCGAGTTGAGCGACGCGATCGCAGGTGCGGATGAGGCGCATCTTTTCAAGCCCGCGCCCGCGATTCGCGCGCGCCGCAGCACTTATACCGATACTCCGGTGCCGCCGGATGAACCGCTGGGAGAAAATCCACCGGACGGCGCGATTGTGGATTATTTCCTGGCGAAGGCGGCCTCCGGCGCGGTGACGCTGGAAATTCTCGATGGCGCTGGCAAATTGGTCCGGCGTTTTACGAGCGAGGACAAGCCAGAGTTGAGCGAGGAGCAATTACAGAAGCAATTGATTCCGGTTTATTGGGTGCGGCCGTTCAAAAGTCTACCGGCGGACGGCGGAATGCATCGCTGGATTTGGGATCTGCGATACCCCGCGCCGGTTTCGACCGCGCACGATTATCCGATATCGGCTGTGCCCGGAAATACGCCGCGCGGGCCGCTCGGTCCGCTGGCTGCGCCGGGGCAATACACGGTGCGCTTGACCGCGGACGGTGCGAGTTACACGGCGCCGCTTGCCGTGAAGATCGATCCGCGCGTCAAGACGCCGACGGTTGGTCTGGCGCAGATGTTTCAGATGCAGACGCGGTTGGCGGAACTTGTCTCGCGGAGTTCCGTCGCGTTGATGCAAGCGCGATCCGCGCGCGAGCAGGTAGAGAAACTTTCCGGAAAAGCCAGCGATGGGCTGAACGACGCGATCGAAGCGTTGGGAAAGAAAATCGCGATTCTGCTGGATGGGCCAAAAGACGCGGCGGCTGGGAAAAATCCTCCGATCACGCTGACGCGAGTGAATGCGAATAGCGGCGCGCTCTATGCGGAAATAGAGCGCGCGGACGCGGCGCCAACAGCCGCGCAGGCGAAGGCGCGCGGCGATCTCGAGCGCGATTCTTCCGCGATCATCCAGCAGTGGGACGACATCCGAACGAACACCGTTCCGGCACTGAATCAGCGGCTCAAAGACGCCCGGCTGGAGGAAATCGTAATTGAGGCGAATCCGCGCATGGAGGAAGAGCCGCACGGAGACGAGGAATAAAGCTCGCGTTGCGGCGCTGTTGCGGCGGTGTTTTGCGCGGCTGATGCCACCCGAATTTCGTTGCGTGTGTTTGCGCATGAACTTGTTCGTGCACGAGTTCTAATCTCCCGAAAATTTCCGCTTGACCTCCTCAAAGTGTATGGAGTATACATACACAAGACATTGGGATGTTCCTGACCATCGACACAACCGATCCGCGGCCGATCTATCAGCAAGTTGCTGATGGCATCAAGGAATTGATCGCGCAGGGAAAATTGGAGGAAGGCGCGGCGCTGCCTCCGGTGCGGCAGTTGGCGGCCGATCTGGGCGTGAATCTGAACACGATTGCGACGGCCTATCGCGAGCTGCAGAAAGACGGACTGATTGTCGTGAAGCACGGATCGGGATCGGTGGTGGCGGCGCGGGCGAATACAGAACGTACCGCGGATGAATTGGCGCGGCCTCTGCGGACCGCGATCACGGAATTGGTGCTGGCCGGATTGCCGACGAGCAAGATTTTGAGAATGGTGACGCGAGAACTCAGCCTGGTGCAGAAGGAAAGCAAATAGATGCTGACCCACATCGGCCAGTACGCCGTAATCACCTACGTGTTTTTCTGGATCATCCGCATCAATGGCTGCATTCGCCGGGGCCGACAGCCCTTGCTGCGCGGGCCGGAATGGTTTTTCAATGTCCACGTGCAGCCGGATTTTTACACCGGAGCGGGCCGCGACCTTTTGCATCGCTACTGGTTGCGAATGTTGATTCCGTTTGCGGTAGATATTCCGATCGCGGTTGCGATTTTCCGTTCCGGCAACCTGATGCTTTTGAATTTCTTGATGATTGCGTTGTGCGCGATCATCCACATCAATCACTCGTACTCGGTGGATTTGGCGGAGAGGCAGGCGCGGCCCTTCGCGGTGGCGGAGGCAGAGCAACCGGTGGCATCGGTGGTGCTGTCGCTGACGCCGCGGCGCATGCGCGATTACTCGAATCCGGTGGTGGAATGGATTTTGGCTTTGTCCACGGTGGCCTCTGCGGCTTTGCTGTTGCGCTATTTCTTCGCGGTGCCGGAACACCACAACTGGCGGCTCGTCTTCGGGCTGCCGGTTGTTTATTTTTATTTGCAACTCGGGATTGTGTGGGTGAAGCGCGTGGTGGTGGCGTGGCGCACACCGGTTCCGCAGGCGCAGGCGGCCGAGCATTTGGAAGCGCGCGAAGAAACCCGAAAGCATTATTTGCGGATGTGCGACGTGTACCGCCTGAGCGCGGCCGCGGCGATTTTGTTCTGGCCCGCGGAGATCAGCATGTCTCCCGACAACTTCGACCGCGTGTTCCAAATTTGGTTCTACGGTTGGATGGTCGTCAGCATCGTGGGCACAGTCTGGGTGGAAATTCGGCGAAAGCAGTTGGTGAAGATGGCGTTGCGTGCGCGCCCGGTGAATTTGCCGGACTTTTTGCACGAATCGAAAATCGCGAGATGGCCGGTGTGCTACCAGCCGTCGGCGCCGATGCTGATGGTGCGGGGCGCGCGCGGGTATTCGTTGAACTTGGCAAATACGCTGGGTTATCTCGGGGCCGCTTACATGGTTGGGTTTGTCGCGTTGATTGCTTTGCTGCGGTTGAGTCGCTGACGGAAAAAATCTAAGGATAGATCGACGAGGAGAGGCGCGATGAATACGCGATGCTGGACGTGTGTCTGGATGCTCGCCGGATTGTTGGTGGGGATTGGTCTGTGGGCAGCCCGGCCGGTCGGCGCTGCTAGCTATGGGATTTTTATTCAGGCTCCCGCTGGCGCCAGTTCTTCGCCGCAAGCTCCGAACAACGCTGCCGCTTCTGCTGCGCCAGCGCAGGCTGCCGATGCGAAAAAAATCACCGGCGAGTGGCAAGGAATTATTTCGCGCTTGCATCTGGTGGTGAAGATCGATCAGGACGCGAGCGGCGCTTTGACAGGAAAACTTACCAGCGTGGATCAGGGGAACGTGACCATTCCGATCGAGACGGTTTCTTTCGCCGCCGGTGGTGCGTTGCGGCTGGAGTTGAAAAGCATCGGCGCGGATTACGAGGGAAAGTTGAGCGATGAGGGGAGCGAGATTGTTGGGACGTGGCAGCAGGGCGGCGCGACCATTCCGCTGACGTTGCGGCGGCCTGGAGCGGGCGCTGCGAAGTCGACGCTTCAACCGAAAACTATTGGCAACATTGCGTTCGAGCCTTGCCGCACTAGCGACGGAAACACGGAAGGCCTGTGCGGAAAATATGAGGTGTATGAAAACCGGACCGCGAAGAGCGGGCGCAAGATTGCGCTGAACATTATGGTTTTGCCGGCATTGAGCGACAAACCGGCGGCGGATCCGTGGTTTGCGATTGCCGGCGGTCCGGGGCAGAGCGCTGTGGAGGCTTTTCCGCAGGCCGGTTTTACGGCGAAGGTGCAGCAGCAGCGCGATGTAGTGTTGGTCGATCAACGCGGCACGGGTGGATCGAATCCGTTGCCGTGTGTGTTGCGCGATTTCAAGAACGCTCAGGAAGTTATCGGCGAAGTGATGCCAGTGGAAAAAGTGAAGTCCTGTCGCGTGGAGCTCGAGAAAAAAGCGGACCTCACGCAGTACACCACCTCGATTGCTATGGACGATCTCGATGAAGTGCGGCAAGCCATGGGCTACGACAAAATTAATGTCTACGGCGGTTCTTACGGAACACTCGCCGGATTGGTTTATTTGCGGCGGCATGGCGATCACGTTCGCACTTTGACTCTCGAGGGGGTCGCGCCGCCGCAATACCGGATTCCGCTGGCATTCTCGAAGACGACGCAAAATTCCGTGGATCAATTGATCGAGCGATGCGCGGCGAATGAGGCTTGCCACAAGGATTTTCCCGATTTGAAAAAAGAGTTCGTGGCGCTGGTGGACCAACTGGACAAAACTCCCGCGCACTTCGAAATGAAAAATTCGGCGGGAGAAACACAGCAGGTCACGCTTTCGCGCGGCGCGTTTGTCGGCGGCCTGCGCCCGTTGCTTTATATTCCGGACTTGGTCAGCGACTTTCCCTACATGATCCACCGGGCATCGCAGGGGGATTGGAGCACTTATGCGGCCGCGGTGAGTATGGTGAGAAATGCGATTGATAAGCAGGTGCTTCGCGGCATGAGTCTTTCGGTGATTTGCGCGGAAGGTATTCCCGGCATGACCGAGGAAATGATCCGGCGCGACACGGACGGGACTTATCTCGGCGATTTCCAGGTGCGTTTGTATCAGCAGGCCTGCAAGGAATGGGCTCGCGGCGACATTCCCAAGGATTTCTACGCGCCGATCCATTCTGCGGTGCCCACGCTTTTGATTTCGGGTGCTCTCGATCCGGCTACTCCACCGGCGGCGTCGGCGGAGGCGGCGCGCAATTTGAGCAGCAGCCGGGTGATCGTCGTGAAAGATGGGACGCATGGGACTGGATCGCCATGCATCGACGGGCTGATCGCCGAGTTTGTGGCAGAGGGATCGGCGACGAAGCTCGACGCGACGTGCGTGGATCAGATTCACTTTGCTCCGTTCATCACGCAGTCGCAAATCGATCAGCTCCGGCAGAAAGCGAAGCCATAAATGACCAGCACCGCGAAAACACTGGTGAGAATTTTAACGGCCGCCGTGGTGGGCGGCGCGGTCGGCGCGCTGCTGACGCGCTGGAAGGGCATGGCGCAATTCCGCGCGCACAACGAGTTGGGCGCCAACATGTGGATCTCTGTGGCGCTGTGGTGTGTGTTTTCGATTTACTGGAGCATTGCGGCGAAGGACAGTGCACCGACGAAAAGTGCGGAATCGGTCTGGTCGCGCCAATGGCATTTGATCCTGGTGAACGGAGCGTTGTTGTTGCTCGTGTTTCCCGTTCCCGGTTTGACGCGGCGATTTCTTCCCGCGAGTCAGTGGATCGTCGTCGTTGGGCTGGTGATTCAGGCCGCGTTTGTTTTGTTCGCCGTGTGGGCGCGCCGCCACTTGGGAAGCAATTGGAGTGGCGAGGTGCGCATCGCCGCGGGGCATCAACTGGTGCGCTCGGGCCCTTATGGTTTTGTCCGCCATCCGATTTACACCGCGGTGCTGGGGATGTATTGCGGAACGGCGCTCGTCTCCGGCGAGATTCACGCGCCGATTGCGCTGGTGATCGTGACGCTGGCGTACTGGCGCAAGATCCGGCTCGAAGAGCAAGCCTTGGAGAAGACATTTGGGGCTGATTTCGACGAGTACCGGCGCGATACGTGGGCGCTAGTCCCGCCGCTGTACTGATGAGCGTTGTGCGTGACGGCATTTGGGCCGGGTCGACGGGGTGAAAAACCGCTTCTTTTTCCCGATTAGAAATGAGGTCGGGCTTTTGTTTTGTGTGAGTTACGTTGATTTCTAATCGTAGTGATTCCCGATTAGCTTTTTGTTCGCCTTTTTGGTTGCGCCCGGCGGTTTCAGGGGCCGGATTTGCAGGGTGAAAAACCGCTACTTTTCCCCGATTAGAAATGGACTCGGGCTTTTGTTTTCTGTGAGTTACGATGAATTCTAATCGTATCCATTCCCGATTAGCTTTTTGTTCGCCTTTTTGGTTGCGCGGAGGGGCGTTTGGGGCCGGAGCGGCGGGGTGAAAAACCGCTACTTTTTCCCGATTAGAACTGAGCTCGTGTGTTTGTTTTGTGTGAGTTACGTTGGTTTCTAATCGTAATGGTTCCCGATTAGCTTTTTGTTCGCCTTTTTCGATTAGCGGAGAGAGGTTGGAAGCGGGATCTTCAGCGATGCGATTGGAGGCTTTTTCACTTCGTCGCTCGTGATTTAATCGAAACATGGTGCGATTAAAAACCCCTTGTAAGCTATTGAAACTAAACGATCGAGGTGCGTTTTAATCGAAACAAAAATGGGGGGTCGCGATTCGCTGTATTTTCGCCCTCGAAGTTCGCCGTTTGATGCCAACGGTGTGGGGGTTAGGCGGTGCGCAGGCTTCCGGGGTGCGCCGAAAAGCGGGGCTGATCCGTGGCCGGGATGTTTGACCTTGCTCATATTGGTTATATGGCGCGGACCGCCGGTTGGCTCAGACGCGTCGTCCCCGCGCTGTTTGGCGCTAAAAAACCAGGATCGACTGTATTCGGATGTTAAGCAAATTCCCAGAGTACCTTCTGCGAAACTACGTAGAGTCCGGGTACGGTCTCGGGTGCATCACTCCCGACGGAAAGAGCTGGTGTCCAGATGACGGAAGGACAGGTATGAGTGAATGGTTACGTTAGCGAGTTCGAGACCTGTTTGGGGCGACAGTTGCGTGACGAGAGGGGCTTACGGAGAAGCGTGGGCCGGACACGTCCGTGCTGTGGTGAAAATACGGGGCGGAAACACCCACGGCCACACCGGGAGGGTGGTGAACCCCCTCCCCTACATTGGGCGGGGGCGCTTGTCGAGTTTTGAGAAATCGCTTTTGGTGGGGGCTTGCGCTTCTTTTGGTGGGGCTAAGCGCTGGCGTGCGTCTTTCACGAAGCCGAGGAAACGGTGGGCTAGCTCTTTGATGCGGTCGGTCTCGCGGCGCTCGATGGCGTCGGCGGGGATTAAGTCGGTGCCGATGCCGAGGGCGCAGGCTCCGGCTACTATGAAATTTGCGGCGGTTTGCTGGGTTACGCCGCCCGCGGCGATTAGGGGAATCTGCGGCAGGGCGAGCTTCAAAAACTTGATGTATTTGTCGCCGCCTACGGCTGCGCAGGGGAATACTTTGACCAGATCGGCGCCGGCCTGCCAGGCGTCGACGACTTCGGTTGGCGTCAAGGCACCGGGTAGAATCGCAACTTCTGCTTTGGCGGCGAATTCTAGAACTTCCAGGTTGTGGCCGGGGGCAGTCAAAAAACTGGCGCCGGCATCGACGCAGCGGCGGGCGGTTTCTGTATCGAGCACTGTGCCCGCGCCGACGACCATCTTTTGATGATGTTTGACTAGATGGGAGATCAGCTCCACGGCTTCGGGGACGGTCATGGTGATTTCGACGATTGGGATGCCGCCTTTGGTGACCGTGTCGGCAGCGAAATGGGCATCCTCGGCGGAAGAAACGCGTATCGCGGGGATGATACCGATCTGCTTGATGAGCTCGCAGACCTCAGCTTTTTTCATTGTGAGGGTCCCGTCCATTCCGAAGCGGGCGATTTTGCCAGCGGCTGGTGGTGCGGTGGAATGCTACACCGCCGCCTCGGTGTCCGCAGCAGGAAGTTCGTCGCGCTCGCGGGCGAACCAAGTGTAGAGGGTAGGCAAAAGGAAAATGCCGATCAAAAGATTGGACATTAATCCTCCGACAATCACGATCGCGAACGGGCGCTGGGAATCGGAGCCAATTCCGTGTGAGAGCGCGGCGGGAAGCAGGCCGAGAGTCGCAACTAGCATGGTCATCATGATGGGCCGGAGACGGAGAACCGCTCCTTCTACGGCGGATTGCTCGATGGTGTAGCCGCGGGCGCGCAGTTGATTGATGTATTCGACCATGATCACGCCGGTTTGCACCGAGACGCCGAAGAGCGCGAGAAAGCCGACGCCGGAGGAGACGCTCAGGTTGGTGTGGGTGAGCAGCAGCGCGAGCAGGCCGCCGAGCGGGGCCATCATTACGTTGGTCAGAACGAGGAGCGCCCATTTAACGGAGGTGAACATAGCGTAGAGGATTACGAAAATGGCGACGAGGGTGACGGGGAGGACAATCATGAGCCGGCGCTGCGAGCGCTTTTGGCTTTCATATTCGCCGGCCCAGTCGATGGTGTAGCCCACCGGAAGCTTCACCTGAGCATTTACCTTTTTGATGGCTTCTTCGACGGTGCTGCCCAGGTCTCTGCCGCGCACGCTGAATTTTATGGCTACGTAACGCGAATTGGCCTCGCGGTAAATTTCCGAGCCGCCGTCGGTGACGCTGCTGTTCGTGAGTTGCGCGAGCGAAACGCGTTCGCCGGTGGCGGACAACAAGCGAATGCGCTCAATCGCTTCACGCGTGTCGCGATATTTCGGCAAGTAGCGCAACGTGAGATCGTAGCGCTGCTCGCCGATCAGCACTTGCGTGAGCGCGTTGCCGCCGACGGCCGTTTGGATGGCGTCTTGCACGTCGGAGACATTGATGCCGAAGCGCGCGGCTTGGTCGCGATCCACTTCGAAATTCAGATTGGGCTGGCCGAGCACGCGGAAAAGGCCGAGATCCTCGACGCCGGGCACGTTGCGCATCACGCCGACAATTTCATCGCCTTTGGCTTCGAGAGTGCGGAGATCGTCGCCGAAAATTTTCACGGCGAGCGCGCCTTTCACGCCGCTGACGGCTTCTTCCAGATTGTCTGAGATCGGCTGCGAGAATCCCCAGAATACTCCCGGCATTTTTTCGAGTTCGCGGTCCATCGCGGCGATCAGCACGTCCTTATCCTCATGAAAAACGGGGCGCCACTGCTCCTTGGGCAGAAGATCGACGAAAAATTCCATGTCGAAGAAGCCCGTGGTGTCCGTGCCGTCGTCGGGGCGGCCGATTTGATTGACGACTCGAGGAACTTCTGGGAACGAGCAGAGAATTTGGCGCGCACGGTCGGCAAGGCGAGCGCTTTCCGTGGGCCCGGCGCTGGGCGCAAGCGTCCCGCGAACCCAAATCGCACCTTCATCCAAATGCGGCAGAAATTCGGAACCGATCGGGCCTCCGAAGCCCAAGAACATTGCGAGCGCGAACAATACTGCAGCAACTGCGACAGTCACAGGACGGTGCCGGACGCTCCAGGTGACCGCGCTGCGGTATCGAGCCGTCAGAAAAGTCATTAGCGGGTTTTTCCATTCCTTGACGCCGGATTGGAAAAGAAGGCTGGCCAGCGCGGGAGCGATGAGCATGGAGAAGATCAGCGCGCCGAGCAGGGCGAAGGCCACGGTCCAGGCCATGGGCTTGAATAATTTTCCTTCGACGCGCTGCAACGTGAAAATTGGGAGATAGGCGGTGATGATAATCGCGATGGCGAAGAAGACCGGGCGCTGGACTTCGTGGGCGGCTTCGCGGATGCGTTCCGTCGGCGTGTGGAATTCTCTTTCCGGGCGATTCAGGTGGCGGACGATGTTTTCAATCATCACTACGGCGCCATCCACGACCATGCCGAAATCGAGCGCGCCGAGAGAAAGCAAATTCGCGGAGATATGCCGCAAGTCGAGACAAATGGACGCGAAGAGCAAGGCGAACGGAATCGTGAAGGAGACGATTAGAGCGCCGCGGACATTTCCGAGGAAGATGAAGAGAACGATGACGACGAGGATCATGCCTTCGCCGAGATTGTGCAGAACGGTGTGAGTGGTGTAGTGGACGAGATCGTCGCGGTCGAGATACGGGACGATCTTCACGCCCGGAGGCAAAATGTGATCGTTGAGTTTCTGCACGGCTATGTGAATTCCGTCCATGGTGGCCGCGGTGTCCGCGCCTTTGCGCATGAACACAATGCCTTCTACTACGTCGTTCTCATCGACTACCACGCCGTCGGAGCGGTGAATGGCTCTACCGATTTGGCCGAGGCGAATTTTTGATCCTTGGGTCACAACGGCGATGTCTTTGACGCGGATGGCCGTGCCTTTCTGCGTCTTCAGCACGATTTTTTCGATGTCCTGCACATTGCGTATAAGCCCGACAGCGCGAACATTGACCTGCTGCGCGCCTTGCTCGATGAAGCTGCCGCCGGCATTGGCGTTGGCATTCGTTAATTGCTGCTCGATCTGCGCGAGACTCAGGCCGTAGGAAACCAGTTTGTCCGGATCGACACGGACCTGATATTCGCGAGTCAGGCCGCCGAAGGAGGAATCATCGACCACGTCGGGCGCGGCCTTGATGTATTTGTTGATGGTCCAATCCTGGATGGATTTGAGCTCCATCAAATCGTAATTCGGATTCGTGTTCGTCAGCGTGTACCAATAGACGGAGCCGATGGGACTAAAATCCGGACCGATTTGCGCAGAAAGACCGGGAGGCAATGTTACTTGCGCCAGGCGCTCGACAACTTTTTGCCGGTCCCAATCATTGTCGGAATCATCGTCGAAAATGAGATTGACCACCGAAAGCCCCGCCAGCGATGCGGATCGAACATGCTCGAGGTGCGGAATTCCGTTCATCTGAATTTCGATAGGGATGGTGATTTGCTGCTCGACTTCTTCGGCGGCGCGGCCCGGCCACTGGGTGATCAACTGCACCCAGGTATTGGCGACATCCGGATAGGCTTCGACGGGCAAGCGCTTGAACGCCACCAGGCCCCACACGAATAACACCACGGCCACACTGAGAACGATGAAGCGATTGTTCAGTGCGAAGTCGACGATCGAGCGGATCATTACTGCTCCACCGTGTTTTGAAATTCGAGCGCATTGCTTACCACTTGCTGACCCGGCGTGACGCCCGCCATGATTTCCTGCATGTCGCCGGGAAGCATATCTCCAGCTGTAATTTGCAGGCGCCGGAATTTCTTGTTCTTCTCAGGAATGTAGACCCAATCGCGATCGTGCAGATGCAGGATCGCCGTGGCCGGCACCGCGGCGTGCGTCTCTTTTTTCTGACCGTGGAAAGTGACAGCGGCGAACATGCCCGGACGCATCACGCCCGGATTGCGCACTTCCAGGCGTACTTTCGCAGTGCGGATATTCGGATCAAGGATAGGGCCGATATTATTGATCGTTCCGGAAAAGCTTTTATCGGGATAGGCGCTCAGCCGGATGTCGGCCTTGTCGCCCAGGCGCACGGAGGCGAGATCGTTCTCGTACACGTCGCATAAAATCCAGACATAGCTCAGATCGGAGATGGTGAACGGATTCGGCGAACTCAATCCTGGAACGCCCGCGGCCAGGGTGACTTGCTGGTCGGTAATCACTCCGGAGATCGGCGCGCGGATATCGACGATCGCCGACGGCTGATCGAGATTGTTGTTTCCCAGCACACGGAGTTTGTCAGCGCTGGTTTTCATGTCCACCTGAGCTTTGGATTCCGCGTCTTGCGCCACTTGAAAATCGTTCTGGGAAATCGCGCCCTTGTCATAGAGATCCTTTGCTCGTTCGAGTTGCGTGCGGGCGAGTTGTTCATCGGCTACGAATTTCTGGTAGTCGGAAAAGGCGCCGGAAATGTCGGCGCTTTGCACTCGCAGCAGCACCTGGCCTTTTTCTACCGTGTCGCCCAGGCGCGCCTTAATTTCCACCACGCGGCCCGTGGCCAGCGAGATCACCGGCACATTTCTGGAAATATCCGGATTTACCGTAGCGGTGGCGGTGAGCTCCGAGGCCGCGACGTGCTCGGCCGCGGCGATGAGCGGGAACTTCTCCGGGTGCTCGACTTGAAACACATTGGCGTCCTCGGCGCTCTCGACTTTCAGCGGCGGCGGCGCTCCGGCATTCGGATCGCTGGCACCGCCGCAACCGGCGAGGCAGAGGCTGGCGATCAGGCAAAAGGCCAGCGGCTCGAGCTTCAGGCGTTTCATGGAATGACCTCTCGTCCCAATACAAGAATTGGCTGGCTGGCCGCGCCCAAGTGCGCAGCCCCCAGAATTAAAATCATTGGCCGGCACGCTCCAGCGGGCAGCTTGCGCAGCGAAAACGGTACGAAAAAGCGGCCATTATTCGGCGGGTAGATTACAGAGAGGTTACAAGTCTCTGGTGCGCGCTTGGGCGGCGTCGCGAGAGGCCGCCCGTCCCCGCAGAGATTGGCACTTGAATGTTGCACAGCGTTTCGATTACTTTCGCAAGCCATTGCAGGCGCACAGGAGATTTGATACTATACCCCCCTAGGGTAGTCAAGCCCAATGTCACATCTATCGCGCGAAAAACTGGATTTGGTGAACCGCACCAAGAAGGTCATCGGGCAGCTCGAAAGCGTGCTGCGCGGGCTCAATGAAGATGATCAATGCGCGGACGTGTTGCAGCGCCTGGCGGCGGCGCGGGGATCGATCAATAGTCTGATGGGCGAGCTGCTGGAGGATCACATCCGGAATCACATGCCCAAGAATTCTAAATCCGCCGAGGAAGCCGCCGCGGACGTGATCGAAATCGTTCGAACCTACCTTAAATGATTGCGCGAATGCGCTCGGCCGCAACGCCTCGTCGAATACGCTGGTCTCCCCTGATAACCAATTGATTCTTCACGCGACGGCGGAATTCGTCGGGTTCCAGGCGAGCGGTCATGGCGATGGCGAGTCGCGTCTCGCTTAAGATGCCGTGGGCGCTAGTCCCGCCGCTGTATTGATGAGTGAAAAGAGATCGCAAGCTCGCCGCCGCTTGGCACAATTTCGTAGGCTCCCTATCGTGCTCCGACGGAGCACCCATGAAAAAATGCGGCAAGCTCTTTGCCCTCGCGGGATCCATCGTTCTGGCATCTGCGGCACTGGTCTTTGGCGGAAAATCAGCGCCAGCGCCGGCGGATGAAACTCTCTGGCCCACCAAAGGCTGGGCAACCGCCTCCCCGGACAGTGTCGGGTTGGACGAGCAAGTTCTGCTCAAGCTGGACAAGGATATGGCCTCGGGAAAATATTCGCAGATGATGGACAGCTTTGCGGTCTTCCGCTGCGGCAAAAAAGTTTTTGAACGTAGCTACGCGCACGACTACTCGAAGATTTACGGCAAGGATGCCGGCGAACGAGGCCCGTACAACGAGCGCCTCACGGGCCGCTACAACTATTTCGATCCATACTGGCACCCGTATTATCACGGCACGGATTTGCACACCATGCAATCCGTCAGCAAGACCGTCACTTCAGTAATTCTCGGCGCGGCCATGGAACGCGGCGATTTCAAGGCCGGCCTCGACACTCCAGTACTGAAATATTTCGATGTAGCCAAAGTGAAAAACGTGGACGACCGCAAGCGCCGCATGACGCTGCGCGACTTGCTCACCATGACGGCGGGCCTCGCTTGGAATGACGAGGGTTTTGTCACCGGCGATCCACAAAACGACACAAGCCTGATGGAGGGCGCCGACGACTGGGTGCAGTATGCCATCGACAAGCCGATGGCCGCCGAACCCGGCAAGGTCTGGAACTACAACAGCGGCGCCACGGAACTCCTCGCCTATATTTTTCAAAAAGAAACCGGTCAGGACATCGACGACTACGGCCAGAAATATCTCTTCGCGCCGCTGGGCATGAAACATGAATGGAAGCGCACGTATCTGGGAGTGGTGGACACCGAAGGCGGCTTGTATCTGAGCGGCAGCGACCTGGCGAAGATCGGATACTTGTATCTGCACGATGGAATGTGGGACGGCAAGCGGATCGTCTCCAGCGAGTGGGTGAAAGAGTCCGTCACGCCGTACTTCCTAACCGAAGCCGAGTCGCAGTTCAAGGATGGATTCAAGTACGGCTTCATGTGGTGGTTGTTCAAACTCCCGGGTTCCGCAGAAAACGTCTGGATGGCGCGCGGATTCGGCGGGCAGGGCCTACACGTGTTTCCGAAGGAGGGTCTGATTGTGACCATTGCGATGTGGGACATCCTCCCGACCTCGACTGGCATGGAGCTGGCTCCGTCCGACTTTCTACCTGCGGTGAAAAGCGAAACTTGTGAAGTCGGTGCCCACTGATGTGGAGAATTGGCCGGCGAAAAATTGAAATGGAAATCTAAGTTGTTGAGGATGGTCGGCCGGTGCGGACTTGAACCGCAGACCTGGCCGATGCTGCATCGGCCCGCACAAGCCAGCGAACGTTAAGAGAAATGGTAGGCCCGTGCGGACTTGAACCGCAGACCTCTTCCGTGTCAAGGAAGCGCTCTAGCCAGCTGAGCTACGGGCCTGATGACAAAAACATTTTAGCACAGCGTATGGTGTCTAAGTGTTGAGGGGTCCGGCTTTCGATGTGTGTTCCTCGCTGCGACTGGCGATCGGGTCGCTGCTCTTTTTTTCGACCGGGGAGTTGGGCGTCGCGGTGGAGCTTCGGAGGCAGGCGGGGCAGAGACAGCTTGTTGCGCCCGTAGGCATGGGGACAAAAGGCAGTTCCATGCACCAGCAGTGTCCTTCTGGATTGCAGGTCATCGGAGCATGGCAATTCTGACAGCGCGTGTCCATCAGCTACATTATCGCTCAGGGTGCCGGTTGCGACGGCGTCATTTTCTCTCACCCGGCCTGGGTAGCGCCGCGCCGATTTTTTCGGATTAGCCGCCGCAATCCGGGTGTCTTAGGCGTTGCGTTCGACTACGACCGCCGAGCCATAGGCCAGGACTTCGGTTACGCCTTGCATCACTTCGTTGGCGTCGTAGCGCACGCCCACTACCGCATTCGCCCCGTGCTCGGCGGCATGCTGCATCATCAATTCCAAGGCTTCCTCGCGCGTCTGCTCGCACATGTCGGTGAACAGGGAAATATTTCCGCCCACGATCGTTTGCAGTGACGCGCCGAGCGTGCCGATGATGCTGCGCGAGCGCACCACGATGCCACGCACCATCCCCAAATTGCGGACGATGCGATAGCCGGGCATATCGAAGAGTGTTGTTACCATGCTGGGTTCCACGCGTACGTTCATTGTTCCTCGCTTTCGCCGCGCACGACGCCGATTATTGCGCCGCCACGGGTATCTCTACATGCGACGGATAGCGGCTCGAGCGATAAATCCGCTGCGTCGCCACTTGATAGTCCGCCGCTGTCGCTTTGAAAATATTCGGCACATATTTTTGAGGATTGCGATCGATGATCGGAAACCAGGTGCTTTGGACTTGCACCATGATGCGATGGCCCTTCAGGAAAGCGTGATTGTTGGTGTGCAGGTCGATGCGGAACGGCGTGACTTCATTGGGAACCATCGGCTCGGGCTTTTCGAAGTTGTTGCGGAAGCGGCCGCGGAAAACTTCGTCGGCGATCATTAATTCATAGCCGCCCATTGCGGGCTTGGCGTCGTATTTCTCCGGGTAGACATCGATGAGCTTCACGATCCAGTCGCTATCGCTGCCGGTGGTGGAGGCGTAGAGATGCGCGACGATATCGCCTGAAACTTTTACGTCTTCCGTGAGTGGCTCCGTTTCCCAGGTCAAAGTGTCCGGCCGGTTCTCTACGAATCGCTGATCTTCGAGCAGCCAGGTGTACCAGCGGCTGCCGGGGCTGTACGTTTCTTCCACCGGGCGATGGCGATACGGGACCGGATTTGCGGGATCGGAGAGGTAGGAATCGAATTCATCTTTGGCGGAGGTTGGCGGATCGAAAGTGATTTTTCCCGATTCGCGGAAATAGAGTTTGCGCGATTCGACGCCGGTTTTCGGCGGCCACGCACTGTAGGATTTCCATTCGTCCGTGCCGGTCTGATAAGTCAACGCTTCTTCCACCGGCAATTTTCCTTTGTCCTTCAGCCAGTAGGCGAACCATGGCGCCTGAATATTTTCGCGGAAGTAGCGCGAGGTGGAATTCGCGAAATCCACATTTCCCAGCTTGTTTCCTTCGCCTTGCGCCCAGCCGCCGTGATTCCACGGCCCTACTACCAGATAATTTTTGTGATCTGCGTCGTTCTTTTCCATCATCTCGTAAATTTTCATCGGGCCGTCGAAATCTTCCTGATCCCACCATCCCGCCACGTTCAAATTCGGCACTGGCGGCTTCAGTTTCTCGAAATAACGCCGGAACGCCTCCTTCTGCCAGAATTCGTCATAATTTGGATGTTCGACGAAATCGTTCCAGGTGGGCAGCGTGCCGTGAAAATATTTTTCATTGGCGTTTGAGAGCGGGCCGAGTTGCAGATACCAGGCAAAAGTATCGTAGCGGTCGAATTGAAACGTGAAGTTGGTTTTGGCGGATTCCAGCAGAGCGGCATATTCGAAGCCGTAGCTGAGCCGGAACGCGCCATTGTGATGAAAATCATCGCCGAGAAACATATCCGCGGGCGAGGCCTGCTCGGAAACGGCTTTCATTGCGGGATGCGGCTCGAGGAGCGTCATCGCGGTGAGCCAGCCACCGTAGGAAATTCCGACCACGCCGGCGCGGGCATTATTATTCGGGACATTTTTGACGAGCCAGTCGATGGTGTCGTAGGTATCGCTGGCTTCGTCGATGGAGTGAGGATCGGATTTGTCGCGCGGATCGCGCTGCATCACGAACTGGCCCTCGGAGCCGAAGCGGCCGCGAATATCCTGAAAGACGAAAATGTATCCGTCGGGAATCATCTCGCGGTAGGTGAAGAGCATTTGCGAGAAGCCTTTTTTATTGTCCTCCAGGCCGTAGGGCGTGCGCTCGAGCAGCAGCGGCAATTTTTCCGTGGCATTCTTCGGCGCGTAAATCTCAGTATGCAAGCGCACGCCGTCGCGCATGGGAATCATCACGTCCGTCTTGTTGAAGGATTGCGAGAAATCGGGTGCAGGTGTCTGCGTCGCGCTGCCGCGCGAACCTGCAAGAACAAATATTAGAGCGCACGAAAAGATGGTTGCGGCAAGGCGCAGCAAGGAACTCGAGCGAACGGACATTGAGACTCCCCCTGGGGGAGGGAGAATAGCACGCTACGCACATTAGCAGCAGACCGCCGAAACTCTTAGCACACCGCCGAGCGCGCTCGCCGCGCCTGTGGTAGAATGGTATGAGTTCGTTGCGCTTGTCATTCTCGGAATGGGATGAAGCAGGGCTGCGAAACACTGGCAGCCCTTTTTGTTTGCCCGCCAGCCGACGCACGGAACCGGACCCTTATGCAATCCATACGAAACATCGCCATTATTGCGCACGTAGACCACGGCAAGACCACCCTCGTCGACGCCATGCTGCGGCAGAGCGGAATTTTCCGGGCGAATCAGGCGGTTGTTGACCGCGTGATGGACTCGAACGATCTTGAAAAAGAGCGCGGCATCACCATTCTCGCGAAGAATACCGCGCTTTTTTATCACGATACCAAAATCAACATTGTCGACACGCCGGGCCACAGCGATTTCGGCGGCGAAGTCGAGCGGGCTTTACGCATGGTTGATGGCGTTCTTTTGCTCGTCGACGCCAGCGAAGGGCCGCTGCCGCAAACGCGTTACGTGCTGCAAAAGGCGTTGCAGGCCAAGTTGCCTCCAATCGTAGTGCTCAACAAAATCGATCGCAGCGATGCGCGCACAGTTGCAGTTCTCGACGAAATCTACGATCTGTTCATCGATCTCGACGCCACCGAGGACCAGCTCGATTTTCCGGTGCTCTACACCAACGCGAAAATCGGCGTAGCGCACAGCAAGCTGGGCGATTCTTCGACCAATCTTCAGCCGCTTTTCGAAGCCATCGTCGCTTCGATTCCTGCGCCCACCGGCGATCCGGACGCGGTGCTGCAAATTCAGGTTACCAATCTCGATTACAGTGATTATCTCGGCCGCATTGCGATCGCACGTGTTTTCAACGGCACGTTAAAGCGCGACTCCGAAGTAGGCATCACGAAATTAAGCGGCGTGATCGAATCCACCAAAATCACCAAGCTCTACACGTTCCGCGGGCTCGAACGCGACGAAGCGGATGCCGTTTATGCCGGCGATATCGTGGCCATCGCGGGCGTCGAAGGAATTCAAATCGGCGAAGGCATCACGGATCGCGATAATCCCGCGCCGCTCGCGCCACTGACCATCGACGAGCCTACGCTCGCCATGGTTTTCACCGTGAACACATCGCCATTCGCCGGACGCGAAGGCCAATACGTCACTTCGCGCGATTTGCGTGGCCGCCTGCAACGCGAATTGCTCACCAATGTCTCCATCCGCATCGAAGACGCCGACACCACCGATTCCTTTCGAGTGCTGGGCCGCGGCGAATTGCAACTCGCCATTCTGATCGAAACGATGCGCCGCGAAGGCTACGAATTAATGGTGGGCAAGCCGGAGATCGTAGTGCGCACGGTAAGCGGCAAGAAAATGGAGCCGCTCGAATTGCTGGTAATCGATTGCCCGGAAAGTTTTATTGGCATCGTGATGGAATCGCTGGGCAGCCGGCGGGGCGAACTATCAAAGATGGTGAATCACCACACCGGCCGGGTACGCATGGAATTCAAAATCCCCTCGCGCGGCCTGATCGGCCTGCGTGGCCAACTCATGACCGATACGCGCGGCACCGCCCTGATCCACTCAATCCTAGAAGGCTGGATGGAATACACCGGCGACATGGCCATGCGCCTAACGGGCGCTTTAGTCGCGGATCGTCCGGGCACCGCCACAGCCTACGCAATCTGGAACGTACAGGAACGCGGCGAACTGTTCATCGGCCCCAGCACCGAAGTCTACGAAGGAATGATCCTAGGCGAGAATTCCCGCGAAGCCGACATGGACGTAAACATCACGAAGGAAAAGAAGCAGACCAACATGCGTTCGTCCAGCGCCGATGAAGCCATTCGCCTGATTCCGCCGCGCGATTTGACACTGGAGAAGGCCATCGAATTTATCTCCGACGATGAGTTCGTCGAAGTCACGCCAAAATCCATCCGCCTGCGCAAGAAAGTGCTCGACGCCAAGAAGCGGCCGAAGAGATGGCAGGAAGTTCGGGCCAGCGCTGAAGCAGAGTAAGGAATGTTTCGAGTTTTTGCGGATTGAGTTCTTTTTGCATTCTCTTTTCGACTGGACCTAACACCCAAAGCTAAACCGGGCGGGAGGTGAACCCCCGCCCCTACTGTGAGCTGGCGGCTGCCGAGACCTTGGCGCCGGCTTCCTCTGCCGAAACATCCTCCACTTGCCCATCCGTATAACGAAATCGCTCGCAAATCGCCGCCTTAACGCCCTGGTGGACTAGCGCGCCGACATCCAGCGCCGCCTCGGCCGCCTCCAATTGCTTGGGCTTCGAATAGAGCGCGGGCATGCGCGGCATAAACGCAGGGCAACACTCGTGGAACGGCTCCGAAGAAATATCGTAAGTCCCAATCTGCCGCGCCAGCGAAACAATTTCCTGCTTATCAGTCCCAGCCAACGGCCGAAACACCGGCATCCGCACCGCATCGCCCACAGCCACCATATTCTGCAACGTCTGCGAAGCCACTTGCCCCAAACTATCGCCGGTAACCAACGCCAGCGCATGACTGCGCCGCGCAAGCTGCTCAGCAATGCGCATCATCATCCGCCGATACAGCAAAATCCGGAATTTCTCAGGCGCCAGGCTCACAATTTCGCGCTGGATGGCTTCGAAAGGCACGCGGTAAAGCTTGGCGGCAAATTGATAGAGCGTCAGTCGCCGAGCCAGCCCGCGCGCCACATGGATCGACGACTCTCCCGGCATCCCGCCAGTCCCATAAAAATGCACGAAGCTCAGATACGCCCCGCGCTTCATCATCTGATAAGCCGCGACCGCAGAATCGTATCCGCCCGAAAGCAAGCACATCATCCGCCCGCCGGTTTTTGGTGGCAGCCCGCCGGCCCCAGGAATTTTCCGCGCATAGACAAGCGCCGGCCCGGGCGTAATCTCAATCCGGCAAGTCATCTCGGGATCGTCGAGCGAAACCCGCACGCTGCGCCCTTCCGCGCGAAGCTTATCGAGCAAATAGCGCCCAACTTTCGACTCGATTTCCATCACTCCATGCGCAAAAGTTTTGTCGCTGCGCTTGGCGCGAACCGCGAAGCTCGAGAACCGCAGCGGCTCGACTTCGTCCCAGGCAGCCGCGCATAGCGCATCGATATCGCGTTCCACCGGCCGCGCCACGGCAAAATTCACGACGCCAAACACGCGCCCAATCCGCTCGATCGCCGCTTCTACCGATGCCCCTTCGCAAAATCGAATCAGAAAACGATGCCCCGGCTGCTCGATGGCCTCGACGGGAATTCCCTGCAAGCTCTGCCGCAAAGCCGTAGCCAGCTTGCGCGTAAAAAATCGACGGTTGCGGCCCTTGAGCCACAATTCGTGATAATGCGCGACGATCACCGGTTTGGGCATCTTTACGTAGATTTCACACTGTAGAAATTTCGGTAGATGCAGTATACACCCATGCAGCCAAGGTCTTTTACCCAGGGCTCGCCGGAGGGAAGCAGCCTGAGCGGTATTTCAAAGCTGCGTGATGGTCATTAACCACATCGTGACACCGCCGCGGAATCGCCCGCCATTCCGTTGCGCGAGAGTTAGAATCCGTAGCACTCGCTCACGCGAAAAGCGCCAGCCGAGCCGGCCCTCGAAGGAACTTTTGGCATCCAATGTGCATCAAAGACGTATGTGCGACGGCAGCAGGAGGCGGTTATGTGGAATCGAAGAGACTGGGATGAGTTCTTTCATATCGTGCAGCGCCGCTGGCACTCGCAACGCCCGCCGCGCCCCCTGGATCGCTCCATGCTCAATCGCCTCGTGCCGGTGGAAGGCTATAGCCTAGCGGAATTGGACGACGCCGGAATCAGTATCGAAATGGCGGAAACCCTTGGTTTGCCGGTAGATGCGGGCCGCGTGGGGTCCTATAGCCCGAACGTTTCGACGCTCCGCGAGTTCCTGCGCGCCACCCGTTCGCGGTTCTAATCGGAGCCGCACGAAGCGGGATCCGCGACGATAGTAGTGGAGAGTTTGCAGAGTCTTTGATGGGGGCGAGGGGCTGATCGACGGCTCCTCGCGCACTTGTTTTCAGCGACCTTTTGTAGCCACAGAGCAGTTTTTCTGCCGTGTCCCCGTCTACTTTAGGCGCCACTTTTTAAGTTCGTCCTAGTACGGCCGATTCTACTATTTTCGGCCCAGGTACTCTTGACGGAGCCAGAAAAACCCGTAAACTGCACTTTCTTGTCATGGCAACTCAACCAAACTCGCTGCCAGCCGCGCCGAACAATGAGGCGCATGGCGACTTCGAATTCCCGCAACGCGAGGCCGCGTTCTTCTACGGCCTATTCCTACGCGGCCATTCCGCCGCGCAATTGCGCCAGGATATCCAAGTCCCCGCTGCAGTCCTGGCCAAGTGGGACAAAGAGACCGCCCGCGAGCCCGAACTACGCGCCGTGCTCGAACGCGTAGTAGAGTATCGCCGCCACGTCCTAGCCATCTTCGATTCCCTGGTAGATCACGATTCCTCAGGCCAGCGTCTCCAGTAGCAGCTTTCGTAGCGCTGGCGTCCCCGCCGGCTCTTACGACCTCCCAAGTACACAAGAATCCAAAATTAAGCTCGGTGCGTGATGCGAAATCAAAGCTCCGATCGCACTGGGTAGTCCGACCGTGCCCGGAGCATGTGGCGCAATCTCGGTCGTAAGAGCCGGCGGGACGCCAGCGCTACGAAACCCAAAGCGCCGGCAACTTGCTTTCACTTGGTATAGTGTGCGGCTATGCCGGAGAGCGCAAATCCACCCGCAGCCGCGTCCTCCAGTCCCTGGAGTCCGCTTCGCATCCCGCTCTTTCGAAATCTGCTGATCGCTGATCTAGTCTCGGACATCGGCGCATTCATGCAGGCCGTAGGCGCAGCCTGGCTGATGACCTCGCTAAGCAGCAGCCCGCTGCAAATCGCGCTGATCCAGACCGCTTCCGCTTTGCCTTTCTTCCTGCTCGCACTCCCGGCCGGCTCGATCGGCGACATCGTCGACCGCCGCAAGCTGATCTTAGGAACAGAAACCTGGATGCTGGTGGTCTCGGCGATCTTAGTGGTGATGACCTACCTGCGCCTGATCAATCCCTGGTTCCTGCTACTACTCACCTTCGCCCTTTCGGTCGGCGACGCGATCGAGTCTCCCGCCTGGCGCGCCATCTTCCCGGAATTAGTACCCCGATCCGAATTGCCCCCCGCTCTAGCCCTCAACGGAATTGAATTCAATCTAGCCCGCGCGGTGGGCCCGGCGTTAGGAGGCGTGATCATCGCCCTAGCCGGAGTGAGCACGGCGTTCTTAGTGAACGCGATTTCATTCCTGGGCGTGATCGTCGTCATCGCAAGATGGAAGCGCCCAGTCACAAAAAGCAAATTGCCAACCGAGACTTTCTCAGGCGCGACGGCGGCCGCCATCCGCTACGTGCGTTACTCGCCGGGAATACGGAGGCTGCTAGTCAGAGCCGCCTTCGTGATTTTCTTTTCAAGCGCGTTCTGGGCGCTGCTGCCGGCGGTGGCCAAAAATGTGAGCCACACTTCACTGGGCTACGGCCTGCTCCTCGGATTTTTCGGCACCGGCGCGGTGCTGGGTGCAGTAGCGCTGCAGAGGCTGAGCAAGCGGTATCCAGTGGAAGTAGTGATCGCGGCGGCAACCGGGGTATTCGCAGGTGTGCTCGCCGCCACAGCGCTCGTAGCGCAATTGTGGATACTCTGCATCTTTTCTTTCTTCGGCGGCATGGCCTGGACGATTTTCATGTCCATCTTCAACACGCTAATTCAACGCCTAGCCCCCGACTGGGTCCGCGCGCGCGTCCTGGCCGTCTACTTGTTCGTCTTCCAAGGCAGCATGACGCTAGGCAGCGTGCTATGGGGCGCCACAGCCGAGCGCACCAGCCTGGAAGTCGCGCTGCTCGCTTCGGGAATTGGAATTGCCGCGTGCCTATTGTTGCGGTTGCCATTTCCGCTGCCGGAACCAAGCGCCACACTCGATGTCTGGAATCACTGGCCCAAGCCAACAATGTTCGAAGAGCCCGAGCCCGACGCCGGCCCAGTGCTCGTCACCGTAGAGTACAAAGTGGATCGAGACAAAGAGCGTGAATTCCTCGAAGCGATTCATAAATACGAGAGAGTCCGCCGCCGCGATGGCGCCACACGCTGGGGCGTCTATTACGACTCGGAATCCCCCGGCGTCTATCTCGAAACTTTCCTAGTGGATTCCTGGGCCGAACACCAGCGCCAGCACAACCGCTTCACAGTCGCCGACGAAGAAATTGAGAAACAAGTTTTCCGTTGCGCCCCGGCTTCCCCCAAAGTTCGCCACTACATTTACGCCCGGAAGCCCACCCGTGACGAGGAGAAATAATGAGCCGCGCAGAAAGAAGAGCCGCAATCCAGATTTCGCGGTGAGATGAAAGGGTGCGAGAGGGGGTAGCACTCCGTTAGCAGCTGTTGTAAATTAAATGTCTACCTGCGGTTCCCCGGTAGCTCAATGGTAGAGCATTCGGCTGTTAACCGAAGGGTTGCTAGTTCGAATCTAGCCCGGGGAGCCAACTTTCTACATTAATCTTCCTTCCTGAATCTCCAGCCGTGAAGGCGTTGCCGATCACGAATCGCTTCGTGACGACAGTCTCAACGGCGATCATCTCGATGGCGAGATTGTGGCGAGATTATGCCGAAGAACTATCTCCACGAACTTCGTGATAGGTCCATATTTACATGGGATTCAAAGGCGCTTGCCCCGTTACTCTCCGTGGTCCAGAGTGTTTCAGGCCACTGCGCCGCGCGCCGCGTCCTCCAGCGTTTTCATCGCGATTAGGTAAGGGCGGGGACCATGGCTCACTCTTGCGACGCCATGCTCCGCCAATGCGTGTAATGGTGGAGTCGCGTCGCCAACCATGATGTTCACCGGCAGCGGCGATGCTTTGGCGAGGCGCGCGATCAGCGCGATGTCCGCCAGACCGGGCGCAAAGAGTCCATCAGCGCCGGCTTCCGCATAGGCGCGCGCTCGAGTGACCACCTCGGCCACCACGGCATCGTCATGCTGCTCTGGCGGCCGCTGGAAAAAGACATCGGTCCGAGCATTGATGAAAAAACCGATACTGGTTGCATCAGCCTTCTGCCGGGCGCCCCGGATCCGGCCGGCCTGCTCGCTTGTCTCGCGCAGCTTTCCACTCGCCGGAAAACTGTCTTCCAAGTTGCAGCCGACGGCCCCCGCGTCGATCGCCAGTCCGATCGTTTCGCCAACCATTTCGGCGGTCTCGCCATAGCCGCTTTCCAGATCGATCGTCACAGGTAAGTCCGTCGCGCCCACGATCCACCGCAGGTTCTGAATTGCCATCGCCAGCGGGATCCGCTCGCCATCGGCGAAGCCATTTGCCTTAGCGACAGACCAACTGCTCGTCGCAATCGCCTTGGCTCCTCCTGCGGCGACCGCTTTGGCGCCGCTAGCATCCCAAATGTTGAAAAGCACCAGCGGTTTTCCCGGAATATGCAGCGCCCGGAATTGCTCGGCTTTGTGAGTCTGATCGCCCATTCTTTTCTCCTGGTAAACCAGCGACCGCGAAGTGCCTGCGACTGTCATGACCCCGGCTTCTGTTGCGCCGCCAGCAAGTGTGCGCGAAGTTCCTTGTCGAACTCCTCCCAGCGTTCCTCCGGGAAGAAAACCCTGGCTCCCTTGAACTCCACGCGCCGCCGCGTACCGGGAATGTTGTCGGCCAGCCAATGCGACCATTTGACGTCGAAATAAACGTCGTCTGTTCCCCAGACGATCAACGTCGGCGCTTTAAGCGTCTTCAGCCGATCTTCAATGGCTAAGGTGTGCTTGTTGTCGAAGGCCGCGAGGAACCGTTGCAAGTCACGCGTGCGCTGTTCGCTCCCGACAAACGGACGCAGATATTGTTCGATGCTCTCATCACTCACCAGCTCCGGGTGTTCATACGCCGGTCCCAGCGCTTGCGGTGATCGATAGACACTCTTGTCCGACAACATCGCGTCGAGAGTTCCGCGTAAACCGCCTCCGGCCGCCATCGCCAGGAACGGCTTGAAGGCTTCTGGCGGCCAGTTGTCGTGCGTGTCGCAGTCGGTGAGCGTAAGACTTCGCACACGTTCCGGGTACAAAGCGGAAAAAATCTGCGCGATACCGCCGCCGCTGTCGTTACCGACAAGATCCACCTGCTCGATTTTCAAAGCATCGAGAAATTCCTTGAGCATCTTGGCATTGGCCGTCACGGATACGTCCTGATCCGGCGCGATCTCGGTGTCGCCATGCGCCAGCAGGTCCACGGCTATACAGCGCCGGATGTCCGACAAATCCGCCAGTTGATGACGCCACAGGTAGCTGTTCAGCAGCACGCCGTGCACGAACAATGCGACCGGTCCCGTGCCCTGCTCCGTATAGCTGATGCGGCCCGACGCGGTCTGTACGCTGCGGTGAATCGGCGATGATTTCTTTGCGTTCATGACGAATTCCTCCGACACGCGAGCAGACGCCGTCACACGCGCGTCCGCGCGGACTTGAGCCGAGATCGATCCACCCAAACAAGGCCCGAAAATTAGCGCTCCCACCAGCAGTGCAGCAAAAGGCCGTACCGTCCGCCAAAATTTCTCACGAACACCTGCGGCTACTTTATTTTTGCTCATGGCTCACCCTTTCCCTGACGTTGCCGCCGAACCGTGCGCTTCTTTCAGTTTTCGCGCACAGTCGTCGCAACACACCTCGACCGTCTTGCCGCCGATTTTCACCTTGATGAGACTCGCATCCAGCTCGCAGTCGCAAGCCGCGCACGTTTTCGCAGTCATCAAACCTCTCTCCTCCAATACCCGAAATTTGCGCGCGGATGAGTAGGCCACGCAGGAAGCGCGCGCCGCTGTCAGATTCTTTAGCGATTTGTGGGGATAGGTCCTAACGATCCAAGGCGGATTGTCGGAACTGCGAGGGCGAACGGCCGTAAGCTTCGCGAAACGCGGCGCTGAAGTGGCTGTGGCTGGAGAACCCGAGGTCCAGGCTCAGCGCTGTCAAATCATCATATTGCGCAATCAGATCCAGCGCCCGCGCCAATCGTAGTCGCAACTGATAGCGATACAAGGGCAGACCTTCCACTTGCTGAAATACCTGCGTGAGATACACCGGAGAGCCGCGTACTTCGGCTGCCACTTCGGCCAACGTCCAGCGTCGCGCCAGATCGCTCGCCAGCACGAGCTTGGCCCGGTCCACTAAGCGCTGCCGCCCGATAGTCGCGCCGGCTGCGTGCGTCGTGCGAGCCCCCAGCGCCCGCTGCGCCAGGGTCAAAGCCAGGCTCTCGGCTTCCAAAGTTTCAGCGAAATTTTGCCGCAGGCCTTGCCGTAACAGCGCCGCGAGCGCTTGCGCTCGCGCGTCAATCCGCAAACGCTGTCGCCGAAACGCGAGCGTCGCGCCACCGCGCAGAAAACTAGCCGGCGCCAGTTCACGCAACTGCGCTTCACCAATCGCCAGCGACAGACTGGCATCGCCACCCAACACGGGATGGCTCACCCGGTAGCCTTCAGCGCTGTTGAAAAACAGCACCTGGTTCGCCTCGGCAACGGCCTGATCGTTCCCAACATGCCGCACATAGACGCCGCGATACGGAAACACCAGTTCCGTTGCCGTCGCTAACTCTTCCCCACTCTGGCGCCGAAAGCTACCCCGGCATTTCACGTCCCGAATCGTAACGATCGGAGTGCTCAGCAAAGTTTCAGCCGCAAATTCACACCGTGTGTTTTTTTCGTCGTTCAGCACAGCACCTTGGACGCTCCAGTCCTGGCAAGCAGCGTATCACTCATCCGCCTTTCACGGTGCTTCGGCCGGAGACAAAATTCCGGCTCCCCGCAATGTGACGGGCATCACATTCGCTTGGCACGTGCATCACGGCGCCATTTTGGGGCATCCGGCAGACTGTGCTCGGAGGTGACATATGACACCAGTCGCAGTGGCGCAAAAAATCTCAGCGGGGCCAAAAATTGCTCTGAAAAACATCCTATTTTTGACGGACTTCTCGGAACCCTCGGAGGCCGCTCTGCCATTCGCGGCAGCGGTCGCCCGGCATTATGGCGCCAAGGTCTACGCGCTGAATGTCGTCGTGCCGGCGGCGTATGTTTCTACCTCTCCTGATCTCGCGTCTACGATGATCGAAGCGGTAGAGGAAAATGCGAAGTTGTCGATGAACCGCGTGCAGGCTTGCTTTGGCGGCGTCGATAAGGAAAGCATCATCGAGCGCGGCATCGATGTCTGGTCCGCGGTGGAGCAAGCCATTCAGGAGCACGAGGTCGATCTAATCGTTTTGGGAACGCATGGCCGAACCGGCGCCACAAAATTTCTCCTGGGTTCCGTCGCCGAAGAAATTTTCCGCCGCTCGCCAGTTCCGGTGTTGACGATTGGGCCGCACGTGCGCAGCAGCGTACATACCGGCGGGCGTTTCCATCGCGTGCTGCTCGCCAGCGATTTCAGCGCTGCTTCCGCGGCTGCTGCTCCTTACGCTCTGTCGCTGGCGCAAGAAAACGGCGCGCGTCTCGTTCTTTTGCACGTGATGCGCAAGCCCGATGCGCGCAACGAAACCGCGGAAACCCGGTTTCAAATATCCGTGGCAGAGGCGATTCAGCAACTCTACGAAACGGTTCCAGACCATGCGAAACTTTCAGCGGCCCCTGAAGTCAATCTGGAATATGGCGATCCGGCCGAGCGCATTCTCACCGTGGCCCGCGAGAAACGGGCTGACTTGATCGTGCTAGGTCTTCGCGATGCCGCAGGCCACATCGGCGCGGCAACGCACCTCGAGCGCGCCACAGCACACAAAATCGTAGCCCACGCCAATTGCCCGGTTCTGACGGTCCGCGAAGAGTCCCGCCGTTGACCCAGCCGTTGTAGGGGCGGGTCTTGGTGTTAAGCCCCGCCCGCCTTTCGGCCTCGCCGTCGACCTGGCCCTTTTTCGTAGGGGAGGGCCGAATTTAGCCCTCCCGCGACGCCCGGTGTTGGCGTCCCCACGCGCGAATCCCAGCGCGGCCTTTGGTTTTTCCTCGCAAGCCAGATCGCGGACTACTGGGCTTTGGCGCCGTCCCCATTCACACGCGTCTGGTCAGTAATCCAATTCACTTCCCAAGTTTTGCCGCCGTCGTCGGAGAACGACTGCTCGAAGTGCGCCGAATTCGCCGTAATCTCCGACCAGATGAAGCGCACCAGAATCGTGCGGCCATTAATTTCTTCCTGGTCGTAAAATTCGCCGCGGCCATTTTTGAATTCCCCAATCGTCGGCACCCCCAACGTACCGCTCTTGCTCGTCCCCCAATACAAACTCCACTGGTGAGCCTGCGGATTATAAAGGCGCAAGGTAAGCCCCTCGATGTGGCCAGCGGAACCATCGGTTTCGAACTCTTCGATCTGCGCCCGCCCATCCCAAACTTTGCGCGTCACCGAAGTGCCGTCAAATTCCACCCACGTCTTCGACCCCGTCAACGGATTCACCAGCCGCTTCAAATGAATCTTCCAACTACCCAACTCGAAATCGAAATCGTGCTGGCCATCTCGCAGCGCCGAAGCGGACGGCGCACTCGTTTTTTGCGCGTCGGAACTTTGCCGCCCAAGCGC
>Ga0206813_1042_pt1 | contig 36220 bp, 28 predicted proteins | sample Alteio_BWOrgCont_92_FD_152856 | JGI IMG/M metagenome (GOLD analysis project Ga0206813, IMG submission 152856) | Enriched cells from forest soil in Barre Woods Harvard Forest LTER site, Petersham, Massachusetts, United States -... | ecosystem: Environmental > Terrestrial > Soil > Temperate forest >...
CTGCGGCGGGGCGTTTGTGGGGCTTGAAAAGATTATCGAGCGGCGCACCGGGCAGAAATCTTTGGGATTCAATGCGGATGCCGCGCCTTCTACGCCATCGCGGCGGAATATTGAGATGCTCGAGCAGGCTCAGCCTACGGACTTGATTCGTTATGGGTTGATTCCTGAGTTCTGCGGGCGGTTGCCGGTGATTGGCGTTTTGAGCGATCTGGATAAGCCGGCGCTGGTGCGGATTTTGACTGAACCTAAGAATGCGCTGGTGCGGCAGTATCAGCGGCTATTTGAGTTTGAGAACGTGCGGCTGCGATTTACCGATGATGCGCTTGAGACCGTGGCGGAGCTGGCGCTGCAACGTAAAGTGGGGGCGCGCGGTTTGCGCATGATCCTTGAGGATTTGATGCTCGAGATGATGTACAACCTGCCGGCACAGCGGAAATTGCGGGATTTTGTGGTGAACGCGGAGATGGTCAAGAGCCGCGAAATAAATTGGAGCCTGCTCGAAAAAGCGGGATAGCAATCAGCTTCTGGAAATCGGGGCCTAATGTTCAATCGAGAAAAACTTGAAGTAAAACGCGTGCCGATGATGCCGGTGCGGGAGATGGTGATTTTCCCGCAGATGATGACGCCGTTCATCGTGGGCCGCGAAGCATCCGTGCGTGCGCTGGAAGAGGCGCTGGCTGGCGAGAAGAAAATTTTCCTGGCGACGCAGCATGATGCTTCCGTGGACGACCCGAAGCCGGAAGAAATTTATCAGGTCGGGACGCTTGCGAATATCGTGCAGAGCGTGAAATTGCCCGACGGAAATATCAAAGTGCTGGTGGAAGGCTCGGAGCGCGCCAAGATCGTGCAGGTGACGAGCGACGAGGGATTCTTCCGGGCTACGGTGCGATTGATGCCGGTGAAGAGTGAGCCTACGCCGCAGTTGGAGCAGGCACAGACGCGGGTTACCGGACTTTTCGAGCAGTATGTGAAGCTTTCGCAGAGTTTAAATTACGACACGATGATTGCGGCAGTGCGCGTCGAGGATGCGAACAAGCTTTCGGATGCCATTGCGGCGAATTTGCAGATTCCGGTGGAGGAAAAGCAGGAATTGCTGGAGCTTTTCGATCCGCTCGAGCGCTTGAACCGCATTGCCGACATTCTGGAAGTTGAAATCGAAAAGTTGAACGTCGATCGGACGATTAATACGCGCGTGAAACGGCAGATGGAGCGCGCGCAGAAAGAGTACTACCTCAACGAAAAGCTAAAGGCCATCCAGAAGGAATTGGGCCGCGGCGAAGCGAGTGAGATCGACCAGCTCAAGAAGAAGATTGAGACTTCGGGGATGCCGGCCGAGGTGCAGGAAAAGGCGCTACAGGAATTGAAGCGGCTAGAAATGATGCCGCCGATGTCGGCCGAGTCCACGGTTTCGCGAAATTATCTGGACTGGATGCTCGCCGTACCATGGAAAAAGCGCTCGCGCGAGCTGCGGGATATTAAAGCTGCCGAGAAAATTCTTTCCGAAGATCATTACGGGCTAGAGAAGATTAAGGACCGCATCCTGGAATTTTTGGCGGTGCGGCAGCTGGTTAAGAATCCGAAAGGTTCGATTCTCTGCTTCCTTGGGCCTCCGGGAGTTGGCAAGACTTCTCTTGCTATGTCGATTGGCCGCGCTACCGGTCGCAAGTTTGTGCGCGTTTCGCTCGGCGGCGTGCGCGATGAGGCTGAAATTCGCGGACATCGCCGGACTTACATCGGTGCCCTGCCCGGCCAGATTATTCAGATGATGCGCAAGGCTGGGACGATTAATCCCGTCTTCGTGTTGGACGAAGTGGACAAAATGTCCATGGATTTCCGCGGCGATCCTTCGGCAGCTTTGATGGAAGTGCTTGATCCGGAATTGAATCACGCGTTCACCGATCATTATCTCGATGTGGAATACGATCTTTCGAAGGTGATGTTCATTTGCACGGCGAACGTGCTGCATACGATTCCGCAGCCTTTGCAGGACCGCATGGAAGTTTTGCGGCTGCCGGGTTACACCGAGCAGGAGAAATTTGAAATCGCCAAGCGCTTCTTGATCGCTAAGCAGCGCGAAGCTACCGGGCTTACCGATACCAACGTCCAATTTACAAATGAAGGCGTGACGCACATCATCCGGCATTACACGCATGAAGCCGGGGTGCGCAATCTGGATCGCGAAGTGGCGAATATTTGCCGCAAGGTCGCGCGCAAGGTTGTGGAAGAGGGCAAGGAGTATCACGTCGAGATTACGCCGGGAAATGCGAACGATTTCCTGGGCGTTTTGAAATATCGCGATTTCTGGGCTGAGAAGAAGAATGAAATCGGCCTTGCGGTCGGCCTGGCCTGGACGGAAGTGGGCGGGCAGGTGCTTTCGACCGAAGCGCAACTGATGCAGGGCAAGGGCCGGCTGACGCTGACCGGGAAGCTTGGCGACGTGATGCAGGAATCGGCGCAAGCTGCGATGAGCTTTGTGCGTTCGCGCAGCCAATTCTTTGGATTGCCGAAAGATTTTTACCGGCATCTTGATATTCACATGCACGTGCCTGAGGGCGCGATCCCGAAGGACGGGCCATCGGCCGGAATTACGATTTGCACGGCGATCGTGAGCGCGCTGACGCGCATTCCGGTGCGCTGCGACGTGTGCATGACCGGCGAAATCACGCTGCGCGGCAAAGTGCTGCCGATCGGCGGCGTAAAAGAAAAATTACTCGCGGCGCACCGCCTGGGCCTGCGAACTGTTATACTTCCTAAAGACAACGAAAAAGATCTCGAGGAAATTCCCGTCGAAATCCAGGCTGAGATGTCCATCCGGTTCGTGGAGCTGATGGACGAAGTTTTGGCAATCGCGCTCGAACGGCCGCTGCCCACATTGCCAATCGATCCGGTGGCGGAAGTGGAACCGGATTTGAGCGCGGATGTAACGCAGGATAGCAAGTTGACCAATTAATTTCCCCGGCGTTGCTCGTCCTTCCGGCGATTTCTGGCCCGGCGGCGCGAGGCGATCGTCAAAAATTCGTAAGGGAACCCGTTTAGGAATCTGGACGCAGCCGCAGTAGAAATTGCACACCTGCCCGGAGTCCAACCGGAATACATCTGCCGAATGGCAAACACTAAAGAAGGAACAAAATCAATGACTGTAAGTCTTGCGGAACTGAAAGATAAGAACATTACTGATTTGGCGAAGATCGCCAAGGAATTGAATATTCCCGGATCGAGCGGGATGAGGAAGCAGGAGCTGATCTTTCAGATCCTGCGGGCGCAGACGGAAATGAACGGATTGATTTTTTCGGAGGGCGTGCTGGAGTGCTTGCCGGACGGCTTTGGATTTCTTCGCGCGCCGGAATACAACTATCTGCCGGGGCCGGATGATATTTATGTTTCGCCTTCGCAGATCCGGAAATTTGATTTGCGAACTGGGGATACGGTTTCCGGGCAGGTGCGTCCGCCTAAGGATGGCGAGCGATATTTTGCGCTGATTAAAGTTGAGGCCGTTAATTTCGAGGATCCTGAAGTTACGCGGAACAAGATTTTCTTCGATAACTTGACGCCGCTTTATCCGCAGGAACGCATTCGGCTGGAGACTTCCAAGGAAAATTTGACGGGGCGCGTGTTGGACATGCTTTGCCCGATCGGCAAGGGGCAGCGCGGGTTGATTGTGGCGCCGCCTCGTACTGGCAAGACCATGATGCTGCAATCGGTGGCGAATTCGGTGACTACCAATCATCCGGAAGTTGCGCTGATTGTGTTGCTGATTGACGAACGGCCGGAAGAAGTTACCGACATGCAGCGGACGGTGAAGGGCGAAGTGATTAGCTCGACGTTTGATGAACCGCCGCAACGGCATATTCAAGTGGCGGAAATGGTTTTGGAAAAGGCGAAGCGGCTGGTGGAGCACAAGCGCGATGTAGTGATTTTGCTGGATTCGCTGACGCGTTTGGGGCGCGCTTATAACGCCGTGACGCCGCCATCGGGGAAAGTGCTTTCGGGCGGTATCGACGCGAACGCGCTGCAGCGGCCGCGGCGGTTTTTTGCGGCGGCGCGAAATATTGAAGAAGGCGGATCGCTCACGATTATCGCTACGGCGCTGATTGATACCGGTAGCCGCATGGACGACGTGATTTTCGAAGAGTTTAAGGGCACCGGCAACATGGAAATTAACCTGGATCGCCGCTTGGTGGACAAGCGCGTGTTTCCGACGATCGACATCAACCGGTCTGGCACGCGTAAGGATGAACTGCTTTTGCCTGCGGATGAACTGAATCGCGTGTGGGTGTTGCGCAAGGTGCTTAGCCCATTGTCGACCGTGGAAGCGATGGAATTGCTGCTTGGGCGGCTGTCTAAATCCAAGAACAATGCGGAATTTCTTTCTTCCATGTCGAGCCCGACCTAAGTCAGAATTGATGTTGTTGTGCCGGCTGTAAATTCCCCCTCCTCTACCGGCTGAATCTTGCGGCGCAGTGTGGCCGGAACGTACGGGGGAATATGAAAGCGTTTCTCGCACGCCAACCCATCTTCACGCAGCACAAATCCATCCTGGGATACGAACTGCTTTGCCGTACTGGGCCTGAGAACTTCTTTACTGGCGGCAACACTTCTGAGGCGTCCGTCGCAACCGTGGACGACGTGTTTCTGTTCGGGCTGAACCGGCTGACGCAGGGACGTCTTGCTTTTATCAACTCCACGCGCGAATTTCTGATTCACGATTATCTGACGCTATTGCCGCGCGATTTGGTGGTGGCTGAAATTTTGGAAAGCGTGCGGCCAGATCCGGAATGCCTGGCGGCCTGCCGGCGGTTGAAGCTGGCCGGGTACCGCCTGGCGCTTGATGATTTTGTGGATATACCCGGGGCGCAGCCGTTTATCGAATTGGCGGATTTCATTAAGGTGGATTTCCAGGTTACTAGCCCGCCGGAAATCGAGCGTCTGGCGAAGGAATTCACGCGGCGGAAAATTGACTTGATCGCTGAGCGCGTGGAGACGCATGAAATGTTTCAGCGCGGGGTGAAGCTTGGTTACGTTTATTTCCAGGGCTACTTTTTTTGCCGGCCGCAGATGGTGGAGCGGCGCGACGTGCCGGCGCACAAGATGAACTGCATGCAAATTTTGCAGGAGGTGAATCGCGAGGAGCTGGATTTGAAGGCCATCGGGCAGGTGATCAAGCGGGAGGCTTCGCTGGCTTACCGGTTGCTGCGGTACCTGAATTCGCCGGCGTTTGCGCTGCGGACTGATGTGCGCTCGATTCCTCATGCGCTTTCGTTGCTTGGAGAAAGCGGCGTGCGCAAGTGGGTGTCGCTGGTGACGGTGGCGGCGATGGGCGAGGATAAGCCGGGGGAATTGGTGATGCTGCCGTTGGTGCGGGCGCGCTTTTGCGAATTGCTGGCGCCGCTCGCGGGGATGCGGGCGAATGAGAATGATTTATTTTTGATGGGGCTGCTCTCGGCGATGGATGCGATTTTGGATATGCCGCTGGCGAAGGTGCTGGCGGAAGTTCCGGTGAATCGGGAAATTAAAGATGCGTTGATGGGCAAGGCGGGGCCGTTTCGCTCGGTGTATGAAGTGGTGATGAATTATGAGGCGGGGATGTGGGAGGAAGTTTCGCGGGCGGCGGCGAAATTGAAAATTGATGAGGAGAAGGTGCCGGATTTGTATATGTCGGCGCTGGAGTGGGGGAAGGAGATTGTGGCTGGGAATCCGGTTCCGGTGGGGGCGAAGTGAGCGGATGGGTCGGTCAGTCGCGGCGCAGGGCTTCAACGGGATCGATGTTGGCGGCGCGATGCGCGGGAATCCACGCGGCGATTAGGGTAACGATGCTGAGTAACGCGATGGGGATGGCGAGGCTGGCGGCGGGAATTGCGGAGACGCCGAATAGTAATCCGCGAATTACGATGGCTGCGGCGATTGAACCGGCGGTGCCGAGTAGGAGGCCTGCGGCGGCCCAGCGGGCGGCGCGCAGTAGGACCAGGCCGGTGATATTTTCCGGGGTGGCACCTAGCGCGATGCGCACGCCGAATTCTTGGGTGCGTTGCGAAACTAGGAATGAGATTACGCCGTAGAGGCCGATGGCGGCTAGCAGCAGGCTTATGGCGGCGAAGAGGGTTAGCAGCGAGGCGTTGAAGCGCGGTTGGGCGGTGAGTTTGCTCACGCGCTGGTTCATGGATTCGATGTTGACCGGCAGAGCGGGATCGAGCGCGGCGACTTCGTTGCGCAGCCAGGTGGTGATTGTTGCGGCGGCTAGCGAGCTGCGGATTAGGTAGCTGGCTTTGTTTGAGAATTGGCGCGTGTTGAGTTCGGCTGGCGTCAGGCCGGTTGCATGTTTGCGGACTAGATAGTATTCCGGATCGTCGGGTTCGAGAATTCCTCCGTTCTTGACGTTGTCTGCTACGCCAATCACTGAATACCATGGGTCGCCGGGATCTAGGCTGATGTTGTGGCCTAGCGGATCTGCTTCGCCGAACAGTCGCTTTGCCAGCGTCTCGCTGAGGATAATTAGATTTTCTTTGGAGCCGCGATCTTCTTCTTTGAACGGGCGTCCGCGGACGATGGGAATTTTTAGCGCGGTGAAATAGTCCGGCGTCACGGCGCGCCAGGCGGCCATGCCGCCGGCGGTTTCGTCGTGGCGCGGCCGGCCTTCTACTTGGAGAGCGTTGAATGGTTCGGCGTGCATGGCGCCGCTGGGCGGGAGCGAGTCGGTTACCGCTAGCGATTCGATTCCTGGAATTCGGCGGAGGCGGGATTCGAGTTGGTCGAAGAAGGCTTGCTGCTTGAGCGGATCGGGATAGGTCGCGTCTCCTAGAGAAATTGTTGCGGCGAGGAGGCCGTTGGGGGAGATGCCGAGAGGGACTGCTTCGATATTGCGGAAACTTTGCAGGAGGAGAGTTGCTGCGGTGATTAAGATTAGCGAGATGGCGATCTGGGCTGCGGCTAGGGTTTGGCGGAGGAATCCGCGCGCGGGTCGAGTGGTGCGCGAGCCGGTCGGCGATTCGCTGCGCGGGGTTTGTAGCGCGGGGGCGAGGCCGCAGAGCGTCGCTGAGATTATTGAGGCCGCGATTGTGAACGCCAGCACGCGTGAGTCAAGTGCTGCCTGGTCGAGACGCGGAATTCCGGCGGGGGCGATGGCTATAAAAATTCTGAGCAGCCAGACGGCTACGAGCGTTCCGGCTGCGCCTCCAGCCGCACCGAGGACGATGCTCTCGGTCAAATTTTGGCGGATGAGGCGGACTCTTGTGGCGCCGAGTACGGCGCGAATGGCGATTTCGCGGCGGCGGGCGGTGCCTCGGGCTAAAAGTAAATTGGCCACGTTGGCGCAGGCTAATAGCAGCACCGCTGCTACTGCGGCCAGCAGGACCCAGGAGGCGGTGCGGATTTCGTGAGTTTGCAGATCGCGGATTGAGCGGACGCTTAGTTTTACGTCGTGGCGGAATTGAGGGGGGACGAATTGAAGAGAGTCATCGAAGAGCGGGGTTAGGGCCGAGCGGGCTTGCTCGACGGTTACTCCGGGTTTCATTCTTGCGTAGACGCGTAGGACGGCGCCGGTTTTGGGGCGTTGTTGGGCGGCTAGATCCAGGCGATTGGGGACTAGGACATCTACTGGGGCTAGCGTAGGGAATTCGAAATCTGGTTTCAGGACGCCTACGATCGTGGTGGGTTCTTTGTCGAGTGGGATACTCGAACCGATTACGTTGGGATTGCCGGCGAAGCGGCTTTTCCATAGGCCGTAGGAGATTAGGGCGGCTGGGGGTCCGTTGGGGCGATCTTCTTCTTTGGTGAAATTCCGGCCTAGTAGCGGTTGAAGGCCTAGGGTTGGGAGGAATGAGGATTCGACGTAGGCGCAGTGTAGGCGGGCTGGATTTTGGGTGGTGAGATCGCAGTCGGTTACGCCTGTCGCGTCGAAGGAGGTCATTGAGGCGAACGGGGTTTGTTGGGCGCGCCAGATTATGTAGTCGGAGCCTAGCATGAATTCTCGCTGCTCTATCGGAGCTAGCATTCCTACTGTTACCAGGCTTTCGCCTTGCGGATACGGTAGGTCGCGGAAGAGGATGCGGTCTGCGAAGCTGAAGACTGCGGTGGTGCTGCCGATACTTAGGGCTAGGGTTAGGATCGCGGTTGCCGCGAAGATCGGGGCGTTGGTGAAGGCGCGTAGGGATTGGCGGATGTCGGTGAGGGACGATTCGATTTGAAATTTGAACTGGCGCATCTTTCTATTTGACGTTTTGCAACGGGTGTGGTCTTCGGTTTTGCCGGCTTTTTTGCTCGTAAGAGCCGGCGGGACGCCAGCGCTACTTTAGACACCGATGGCGGTCGTTGTGTTTCCTGAAGTTTTATTTTCTTTGGTTAGTAGGACTATTAGGCGAGCTACTTCGTCGGCTTCCATGGCGGTGCTGTCTACTAGGACCGCGTCTGGGGCGCGTTTTAGCGGGGAATGTTCGCGTTGTACGTCGCGTTGGTCTCGTTCGCGGACTTCTTCGATTGTCCGGGTTAGGTCTACCTTGTCGCCTTTTTGCTGGTGTTCTAGCCAGCGGCGTTGGGCGCGGACTTCTACTGAGGCGGTTAGATAGATTTTAAGATCGGCGTCGGGGAAGACGATGGTGCCTATGTCGCGGCCTTCCATTACTACGCCGCCGAGTTGTCCGGCGCGGCGTTGTTCGGCTACCAGGACTCGGCGGACGCCTTGGATCACTGCGATTTTTGAGGCTGCCTGGGAAACTTCCGGCGTGCGGATGGCTGACGTGACGTCTTCGTTGTCTAGGAGGATGGTTTGCGTGCCGTTGTCGATGCGCAGGTCGATGCGGGTTTCACCGGCCATTTGAGCTAGGCGGTCTTCGGCTTCTAGTGCGACGTTTTCGCGGTGGGCTTTTAGGGCTAGGGCTCGGTACATGGCGCCGGTGTCTACGTAGAGGTAGCCGAGGAGCGCGGCTACGCGGCGGGCTACGGTGGTTTTGCCGGAGCCTACGGGGCCGTCGATGGCGATGATTAGTTTTTTCATCGGCGAGAGGATAAGAAATTTGAAATTTCAGATTTGAAATTTGAAATGAAAAAAAAGGCAATCGGAAAACACGGAGAATGCCGGATCGGGTTACGGGGCGGCGCGCAGCCCAGGTTTTCGCTCGCGTTACACGGGCGGGCGCAGCAAGCGGGCGCCCCTACGGGGAAAAATTCGACCATCGCTGAGAATCTCAACGGAGTCATTTCAGATTCTTTTGAAGGCGCGCTCGATGTCGCGCGTGGAGTAACGCAGAACGACCGGACGGCCGTGCGGGCAGCTCATTGGATATTCGGTTTTCGAAAGCTCGCCTAGCAGCCATTCCATTTTTGTGCGGTCCAGCGGAGTGTTGACTTTGATTGCCGCGTGGCAGGACGTGGAGGCTGCGATTTTGGATTGAAGAGAATCGATGGAGATGGCTTGGTTTTCGCGGGCTATGCCGTCGAGGATTTCGGCTAGGAGCTTTTCTGCGTCTGCGGCGGCGATGCCTGCCGGCGTGGCGTGGATGGCGATGGAACGGGTGCCCATTAGATCGGCTTCGAAACCGTTGGCGCGGAGTTCTTCGGCGATTTGCTCGAAGATTACGAGTTGGCGCGGCGCTAGCTCTACTACCACGGGCACTAACATTCTTTGGCCGCCTAGTTCGCCTGCGCGGCGGGCGCGGAGATGTTGCTCGAAGAGGACGCGTTCGTGGGCTACGTGTTGATCGATGATCCAGAGGCCTTCGGAATTTACTGCGACGATGAAACTATTATTCACCTGGCCTAGCGGTTTTAGATCGGCGATGTCTTCAGCGCTGGGCAGCGTGGCAGGGGCTTGCGCTGTGGCGACCGCGCTCATTGCTTGGCCTGCTGGTCCCGATGCGGCTGCGGCGGCGCGGGCGGCCACGGGAAATTCGAGCGCGTTGTCGGAACCGAATTGCAATCGCTGAGCGAGCGGTTGCAGCATCTCGCCTGAAAGTTCGAAGTCGTCACCGAAGTTCGAGCCTGAGCCGGGGCTGGCGGGCATCGCCAGCGGCGGAATTATGGCGCGGGGTGGCCCGATTGCAAGATCAGCGGCTGAGGCCATTTCCGATCCTTCGACGGCTGCGGTTGCAATCGCACCTTCGTGAATCGGGATTACGTTTGTGTGCGTGCCGTGGCTTCGCGTCGCCGGAAATCCTGGAATTGGGCGGGCGTTGGAGAGCGCATGACGGACCGCGTCGCGAGTGAAATCGTGGACGAATTGCGGATGGCGGAAGCGGACTTCGATTTTAGAGGGGTGAACGTTGACGTCGACTTCATCGTAGGGCAGCTCGAGGAAAAGCAGCACTACCGGGAAGACGCCTGGCGGAACGATGTTGCGATAGGCGTCACTGATGGCGTGGAGGATCAGGCGATCGCGAATCAGGCGGCGATTTACGAATACGTAGATGCCGTTGCGATTGCTGCGGTGGACTTCGGGGCGCGACGCGAAACCTTTTACGCTGATTTTGGCTGCTTCTTCGCCGGGCTCGAGTGAAGGCTCGGTGATGGCGGCGCGGATGGGGCCTTCGGCTGTGGGGATTTCTACCAACTCGTCTAGCGCGCTGCGACCGAATATTTGATAGACGCGGTCGGCTTGGCGCTCTACTGGAGCGGCGTGGAGAATTTCTTGCGTCGGAGTCTTCAGCACGAAATGCGTTTCGGGATGTGCGAGAGCGTAGTGCGTGACTAGTGAGGCGATGTGGCCTAGCTCGGTGGTTTCGGATTTCAGGAATTTGCGGCGGGCTGGGACGGAATAGAAAAGATCGCCTACGTTGATGCAGGTGCCTGTCGGAAGGCCGGCTGGCTTTACGCTGATTAATTTTCCGCCGGCGAATTCTACGCGGGTGCCTTCCTGGCCTTCGCCGTTGCTGGTTTCTAGGACTAGGCGCGAGACTGCTGCTATCGACGGTAGCGCTTCGCCTCGGAAACCTAGCGTGGCGATGGAGAGTAGATCGTCGGCGGTGCGCAGCTTTGACGTGGCGTGGCGCTCGAAGGCCAGCAGGGCGTCGTCTCGATTCATGCCGGTCCCGTCGTCGGTGATGCGGATGAGGCGCTTGCCGCCGGATTCTACTTCGATGCGGATTGAGCGGGCGTTGGCGTCCAGGGCGTTTTCTAGGAGTTCTTTTACTACGGAGGCTGGGCGTTCTACTACTTCGCCTGCGGCGATTTTGTTGGCTACGGTTTCCGGGAGTATGCGGATGTTGGACATTTACCGGCTTTGATTCCTTGTGAGCTTTTTGTGAATCATGCTGTTCATTCTACCCTCAGCGGCTAAAGCCGAGGGCATCTTGCTGCTGGTCGGCACGGCTGAAGCCGTGCCCTGACGAAGCTTCCGAGGAGGCATCTGGGAATTTCTGCTTCGCCCCGTAAGGCTCGTGCTGCTTTTATTTGGTGCTTTCATGGAGCTCATCCTGCTCATCTTGTTTCAGGCTGTGCAGGAACGTGCGCGTTGCGAACGGGGACGCTATGAATACTACCAGCACCATTGCCGCTGCGAGCCAGTGCGGAAATTCTGGTAGCTGCACGACGATCATTAGCAGGAAGCCGATGGTAACGCCTAGCGCGAGCAAAACTAGAAATTGGGCGCGGGCCTTTAGTCTGCGCATCTGCCAGACTGCTATTGCTACTGCTCCGGCGAAGGCGATTGCCGCGATGATGGCCGTTGGGGGACGGAGCAATTCCCTACTCCTTATTGCTGCTTTTGATTGCCAGGCCCAGATCATCTAGTTGCGCGGCGTCTACTGTCGACGGCGATTCGGCCATTAAATCTTGGGCTGCTGTGGTTTTTGCGAAGGCGATTACTTCGCGTAAGGATTTTTCGCCTGCTAGCAGCCCTACTATGCGATCGATCCCTAACGCGATCCCACCGTGGGGCGGCGTGCCGTAGGTTAGCGCGTCCAGGAAGAAGCCGAAACGCTGGCGTTGTTGTTCTTCGCTTAGGCCTAGGGCTTTGAACATTCTTTCTTGGATGTCCTGGCGGTGGATTCTTATGCTGCCTGAGCCTAGCTCCACTCCATTTAGGACTAGGTCGTAGCCTTTCGAGCGGCACTCCCAGGGGGCGGTTTCGATTTTATCTAGATCTTCTTCTAATATTCCTGTGAACGGGTGCTGGGCGCTTATCCATTGCTTTTCGGTTTCGCTCCATTCGAATAGGGCGAAGCCGGTGATCCAGAGAAATTCCCAGCGAGTGCGATCGATTAGATTTAGTTTCTCGCCCAGGTGGAGGCGGAGTTGGCCTGCTACGTTTAGGCTTGTGTCGCTGTGGGGGATTTGTTGTTTGGCGGTGACGGCTACGATTAAGTCGCCCGCTTTAGCGCCTACTTTCGCGGCTAACTCCTTTAGCTTTTCTGCGCCTAGATTTTTTTCTAGCGAGGACGTTACGGCGTCCGCGGTTACTTTGATTGTATAGACGCCTTTTGCGCCGGCAGATTTTGCTTGTTCGGCTAACTCGTCGAGTTGCTTGCGCGACCACGTCGCGGCGCCGGGGGCTACTACGGCCTGAACGTTGCCTTCGAAGCCGAATGTGGGGCGGGCTGGCTCGAAGAATTCTGTTACGTTCTGCAGTTCCATGCCGAAACGCATGTCTGGCTTGTCGGAGCCGAAGCGGCGCAGGGCTTGGTGATAATCGAGATGATGGAATGGACCTTTTACTTTCACGTCGATTACCGCGAGCGCTCGCTCCATTACTTTTTCGATGGTTTCGAAAATGTCTTGTTGGCGCGGGAACGACATTTCCAGATCGAGTTGGGTGAATTCTGGTTGGCGATCGGCGCGCAGGTCTTCGTCGCGGAAACACTTTACGATTTGGAAATAGCGATCGAGGCCGGAGATCATCAATATCTGTTTGAATATTTGGGGGGATTGCGGCAACGCGTAGAACTGGCCGTGATGGACGCGACTGGGGACTAGATAGTCGCGAGCGCCTTCGGGAGTGGAGCGCGTCAGCATCGGCGTTTCTACTTCGTAAAAGCCCAGCTCGTCTAGCGTTTTGCGGATTTCGAGGACCACGCGGTGGCGCAACGCTAGATTGGCGTGCGGTTTTGGGCGGCGCAGATCTAGGTAGCGGTAACGGAGGCGGGTTTCTTCGTTGGCGGTGATTTCGTTTTCGATTTGGAAGGGCGGGGTCTTCGAAGTATTGAGTAGATGGAGTTCAGTGGCGATCACTTCTACTTCACCCGTCGCAATTTCCGGATTGGGCTTTTGGCGTTTTATTACTTGGCCTTTTATGGCTACTACGAACTCGCTGCGTAGTTGTTCGGCTTTGGCGTGGATGTGCGGATGGTCTTCTTTGTTGACTACGATTTGGGCGATGCCTTCGCGGTCGCGTAGATCGATGAAGATTAGCTGGCCTAGATCGCGGCGGCGATGGACCCAGCCCATGATTACGACTTCGGCGCCGGCGTCGTTGGCGCGCAGGGCGCCGCAGTAATGGGTGCGTTTCAGATTGCCTAGTGAATCGAGCATCGTGTGTGCGGTTTCCTCTACGTTTGGCGTGTTTCTCTTAGATGTTCGAGCAACCCTGCTTCGGAGTATTTTTGCTGCCGGCCGTCGGCTAGGTGCTTTAGCGTTAGTTGGCCGGAGGCTACCTCGTCTTCGCCGATGATCAGAGCGTATCGCGCGCCCAGTTTGTCGGCCAGACCGAGAGATTTCTTGAATTTCATTTCTTCTGGCGGCAACTCTACTGCAAAACCTGAATCGCGCAGCTTTCTGGCTAGCTTTACGGCGGGCGCGTAGGATTTTTCGCCCATCCAGGCTACGTACACGTCGAGGCCTTTTTTTGCGGCGGCTTTGCCTGTTTCTTGCAGCGAGAGAATTAGGCGATCGGTGCCGATGGCGAAGCCGATTCCCTTTGTTGGCGGGCCGCCTAGCAATTCTACCAAGCCGTCGTAGCGTCCGCCGCCGCAGACGGCATTTTGCGAGCCGAGGCCTGGGGCTACGATTTCGAAGGTGGTGCGCGTGTAATAGTCGAGGCCACGAACCAGGCGCCAATTGATTTCGTAAAGGATGCCGCGGAGTTTCAGTTCGTCTTGGAGTTTGGCGAAATGGGTGCGGCAGCTATCGCAGAGATGATCGGCTATGCGCGGGAGATTTTCGATTATGGCTTGCTCTTCTGGGAGCTTGGAATCGAGCACGCGTAACGGATTTGTTTCGATGCGGCGCTGGCTGTCTGGGCCTAGTTGAGCTTTTACTTTTTGCAGCTCGGCGCGGAGCAGCTCGATGTATTGCGGGCGGCAGTTTTTGTCGCCTATGGAATTTACGGAGAGCGTGGCGTTCGCCAGGCCTGCTTTTTCGAAGAAGGCCAGGAGCATTTCGATGACTTCGGCGTCGATGGCTGGGGCGTCGGATTGGCCGAGGACCTCCGCGCCGATTTGATAGAACTGGCGGTAACGGCCCTTTTGCGGGCGTTCGCGGCGGAACATGGGGCCCATGTAATGCAGCTTTACGTTGCCGGGGAGCGTTTGCATGCCGTGTTCGATGTACGCGCGGCAGACGCTCGCGGTGGCTTCTGGTCGAAGCGAGATCGAGGAATCGTCGCGATCTTCAAACGTGTACATTTCTTTTGCGACTACGTCGGTTTCGGCGCCGATGGAGCGGGCGAAGAGTTCGGTTTGTTCGAAGATTGGCGGGCGGATTTCGTTGAAGTTGTAGCTGGCGAAGACTTCGCGGGCGGTTTGCTCTACTTGATTCCACAGAGTGGAATCTGGGGGGAGGATGTCGCGGGTGCCTTTGATGGCTTGGAATTTCATTTTTAGTTGGTCGCGCGTGTGTCGGAGCGCGCGGGTGAAATTATTTACCTCGGTTCGTTTGTCGTGTGACGTTCGTGCGACATGTCGCACAGCGGGCGCAGCAAGCCAGCGCCCCTACGAATGCTTCTAGCTTACTGCTTGGCGATACGTTTCCTTGTACTCGATGTAATGGGCGGCGTAGGCGTCTATTGATGCTTGATCTTCATTTGTTAGCGCGCGGCGGAATTTTCCTGGGTGGCCCATGAATAGGCTGCCTGGGGCTACTTCCGTGCCTTCGGGGACTAGCGTGCCGGCGGCTACTATGCTGCCTGTGCCGATTTTGGCGCCGTTGAGGATGATGGAGCCCATGCCGATCAGGCAGCGCGATTCTATTGTGCAGCCGTGGAGGATTACGCCGTGGCCGATCGTTACGTTGTCGCCTAGCGTTAGTGGATGCAGGTTGCGCATTACGTGCAGGACTGAGCCGTCTTGTACGTTGGTGCGCTTGCCTATGCGGATCCAATGGACGTCACCGCGGATTACTACGCCGGGCCAGATGCTGGAATCTTCGCCTATGGAGACGTCGCCGATTATTACGGCGGAATCGTCTATGTAGGTGCCTGCGCCGATTTCCGGCGTGTGATTTTGATACTTGCGGATCAAGCTGGGACTCCTGGTTTGGCGCGCACAGGCGGGCGCTAGCGCACCAAGACGAATAGCGAAATTATCATAGGGCTTCAGGTCAAACAAGAACGACGGACGCTAGTCATCCGCTTTACTTCGCCGATTTGGCTTTCTTGCTGCCGCGTTTTCGCTGGCTTGATACTTGGCCGCCTTCATGATTCGACGCAAGATGTTTCTGGTATGTCAGCTCGCAGCATGGGACTATGTGAACGACTCGGCCACCACGATGGCACAGGCACTTGCAGCTATTCGATATGCCGAGGAGGCGCTGGAGGTGTTCCGCGTGCTTCACAAAATTTGTACTACGGGGCCGGCGGGTTTTGCGCTATTTGCTTCGGCGGCGCGCGCGGCTACTTTTCTGGCTACGGCGTAGATGCTCGGGCTGCCCGGGGCGTCTTCGCCTTGAGCGGCTACTGGTTGGCCGGTGTCGCCACCTATGCGGATTTTGGGCTCGATTTCGATCTCGCCTAGGAAGGCTATGCCGAAGATTTGGGCCATTTTTTGGCCTTCGCCGTGTCCGAAGACGTCTATGCGGCCTTGGCAATGGGGGCAATTGAAATAGCTCATGTTTTCTACCACGCCGAGGATTTCTACGTTTACTTGACGGAACATTTCTACGGCTTTGCGGACGTCGGCTATTGCTACTATCGACGGGGTGGTTACGATTACTGCGCCGGTTAAGGCTACCGATTGGATCAGCGTTAGTTGGACGTCGCCTGTGCCTGGCGGCAGATCTACGATCAGATAATCCAGTTCGCCCCATTGAACGCTGCGCAGGAATTGCTGGATCACGCTGTGTAGCATGGGGCCGCGCCAGATTAGCGGCTTATCCCCTGGATTTAGCAGGCCCATGGAAATCATTTTTATTCCGTAGGCTTCTACCGGGATGATGGTGCGTTCGTCCATGGCTTTCGGTTGCTCGTTGGTGCCTAGCATTACAGGGACGTTTGGGCCGTACACGTCCGCGTCCATTAGGCCTACTTTGTTGCCCATTTGTTTTAGGGCCAGAGCTAGGTTTACGGCTACCGTGGTTTTTCCTACGCCGCCTTTGCCGCTGGCTACTGCTATTAGATTTTTTACTCCTGGGATGGGGGCTTTGTCGGGCATTTTTTCCTCGCTGACAATGATAAGGCGCGTGGAGATTGGCGGCAAGTTTGGGCGGTGGGCGGTCGCCGCACGAACGCGGCTGGCCCGGCATAAAGCGCGGGCCCTACGTTTGCGGTTGCCGCGTGGTGAGTCCGTCCGCGTTTTCTGGCTTTGGGTTTTTTCGGGGATCGTAAGATGCCGGCAGGGACGCCAGCGCTACTTTGAGTCACTTTGCGCTGAGTGCTCGCTCCACGTTAGAATATAGGCTTGCAGCGTTTGGTACTTCGACGGCGTCTAATACACTGACATTATGGAATTCGATCGAATAATCAATCGAGTTGTTGCTCGCTTTATCGGCACTAAGCATGAGCGCGATATTAAGCGCATTGTGCCGATTGTGGCGTCTACCAACGTGCTGGAGCCTGAGATGCAAGGGCTTAGCGACGCTGAGATTGCCGAGCGGGCTGCTGCTTTGAAGGCCAAGGTTACGGCGCGGCTTGCTGGCGTTGAGCCTGCGGACACCGATTACAAGGTGAAGCTGCAGGAGGCGCTCGAGGAAGTGGTGGTGCCGGCGTTTGCGCTGGTGCGCGAAGCGGGACGCCGGAAGCTTTCGATGCGGCATTTTGATGTGCAGTTGATTGGCGGGATTGTGCTGCATCAGGGCAAGATTTCGGAGATGAAGACTGGTGAGGGCAAGACGCTCGTCGCTACCTTGCCTGCGTTTTTGAATTCGCTGGCTGGGCGCGGCGTGCATATCGTTACCGTGAATGATTATTTGGCGCGGCGCGATGCGGAGTGGATGAGCCCGATTTATAAATTGCTGGGATTGACCGTTGGCGTGATCGTGCACGATCTGGATGACGCGCAGCGGCGGGCTGCTTATGGCGCGGACATCACTTACGGCACGAACAACGAATTCGGCTTCGATTATTTGCGCGACAACATGAAGTACGATTTGAAGGATTGCGTGCAGCGCGGACACCAATTCTGCATCGTCGACGAAGTGGATTCGATTTTGATTGACGAGGCGCGCACCCCGCTGATTATTTCCGGGCCGGCGGAGGAATCCACCGACAAGTATTACCGCATCGACAAAATCATCCCGAAATTGATTCTGGACATCGATTACACGCTGGATGAGAAGCATCGCACCGCTACGCTTACCGAAGAGGGCGTTTCGAAATGCGAGCGCTTGCTGGGTCTAGGGAATCTTTACGATCCGGCCAACATGGAATTGATTCACCACGTCTATCAGGCGTTGCGGGCGCATACGCTCTATCAGAAGGACGTGGATTACGTGGTGAAGGAAGGCGAAGTCATCATCGTCGATGAATTTACCGGGCGGCAGATGCCCGGACGGCGCTGGTCGGATGGATTGCATCAGGCTGTGGAGGCTAAGGAAGGGGTGAAGATCGAGCGGGAGAATCAGACGCTTGCCACCATTACCTTCCAGAATTATTTCCGGATGTACAAAAAGCTTTCCGGCATGACCGGTACCGCCGAAACGGAAGCCGCGGAATTCGAGAAGATTTACAAGCTGGATGTGGTGGCGATTCCTACGAATAAATCGTTGATCCGGCACGAATTTCAGGACGTGGTTTACCGCACTGAGGCGGAAAAATTCGAAGCGGCGGTGAATGGAATCATTCAGGAAGATGGGACGAAGACTGGCGGGATCCGGCAATATTTCGAATCCGGGCAGCCAGTGCTGGTGGGCAGCATTTCGATTGAGAAATCGGAGAAGATTGCGGAATTGCTGCGGAAATTTGGGATACCGCACCAGGTGCTCAACGCGAAGCAGCACGAGCGCGAGGCGAAAATTATTGCGCAAGCTGGTCGGAAGGGCGCGGTTACGGTCTCGACGAACATGGCCGGCCGCGGTACCGACATTTTGCTTGGTGGAAATCCTGAGGCGATGACCCGCGAGCATTTCTTGAAGAACAAGCTCGCGATTCCTTACGCGCCTGCTGGAGCCGTGATCGGTGGAAATGGGGCCAATAGCGAAACGCCCGCCGAAGCGGAGACCGGTGCTCCGGGTACCGGCGCGATTTCCGCGCAGTCTGGCGGTGGAGCTTCCGGTTCTACGGCTGCGACGCTCGCGGCGCCCGCAGCGAGCGTGCCGATGGTGCTCTTCCAACAGGAAGGCAGAATTTTCCAGGTTCCGGCGGATCAATGGAAGCCGGTTTACGACCAGTTCGCCGAGCAGTGCAAAGCGGAACACGATGAAGTGATCGCCATGGGCGGCTTGCACATTCTTGGCACCGAGCGGCATGAAGCGCGGCGCATTGATAACCAGCTTCGCGGGCGCGCTGGCCGGCAGGGCGACCCTGGGGCTTCGCGATTCTTCCTTTCGCTCGAAGATGATTTGCTGCGGATTTTCGGCGGCGAAAAAGTTAAGGCCATGATGCATTGGCTGGGCATGACCGAAGGCGTGCCCATTGAATCGAAATTGATCAGCAAGCGCATTGAGAACGCACAGAAAGCTGTTGAGGCGCAAAACTTCGAGGCTCGCAAACATCTTCTTGAGTACGACGATGTGATGAACAAGCAGCGCGAAACGGTTTATTCGCTGCGGCGCGGGGTGCTCGAAGGCGCGGATCAAAAGGAATACATTCTCGAACGCGCCGACAGCATTGCCATGGACCTTGCCGAGAAATATTGCCCGCGCGAGATTAACCCTGGGCAGTGGAATGTCACTCAATTCTCGAATGAAATTCTGAATCAGTTCGGCATGGACGCCAAGGCTGTCGGCATCGATTTCCTGCGCGTGAATCACGATGAAGTGGTGAATACGCTGCTGGATCGGATGCACGCTCGCTATGAAGAGAAGGAACAGCTCTTTGGCGCGCAGGTGCTGCGATGGCTCGAGCGGCGCATATTGCTTGATATCGTTGATACCCAGTGGAAAGACCATTTGCTTACCTTGGATCACTTGAAGGAAGGCATTGGGCTGCGCGGTTATGGGCAAAAAGATCCGCTCGTTGAATTCAAGCGCGAGGCATTCACGCTTTTTGAAGAAATGATGGACCGGATCGACACGGAATCGGTGCGGTTTTTGTTCTTGGTGCGTCCGGCGGAAGGCGAACAGGCTCCGCAGCAGGCTGCCGGCACTCCGGAGCCGGCGCGGCCGAAGCAATTCGGGATTCAGCAGCAGCTTGAAAAGCGCCAGCAGCGGCAGCAGAAAGATCTGCAATTTCAGGCTGGGCCGGCGCAGGCGGAAGCGCCGAAACCGGTGCGCGCTGGTGCTAAAGTCGGACGCAACGATATGTGCCCGTGCGGCTCCGGGAAAAAATACAAGAAGTGCCATGGGGCAAACGCTTAGCGAGAAATTGGGCTGACGGTTTTATTCCTCCGAACGGATTTTTTCGCCGGTTAATTGAAATCCACGAGAGATCGACAAATCTCACCTCAGCGGCTAAAGCCGTGTTTGTTGCGGCAATTGTGGCATGACTAAAGTCATGCCCTGACAAGGCTTCCGCTGCGGAATTGCGGCGGCTAACGCGACTACGGGTATTGCGTCTGAACATTTTGGGGGCTGCTTGCGTATCTATCGCGGGGCGGTAGTCTATCTGCGAATAAGGAGTGAACTATGCGAATTGGTTCTCGTTGGGGGATTAGTTTTGCAGCGATGGCGTTGGCAATTTTCGCTCTTGCGTCCGTTGCGGCGCGGCCGGCGCTGGCCGATAGCGAGGGGCATTTTGACAAGACGCTGACGGTTACTGGGACGGTGGATTTGGACGTTCAGACGGGATCGGGAGACATTACCGTGCATGCAGGCGATGCGGGGCGCGTGGAAATTCACGCCACGATTCGAGCGAGTGGCCGGCATTTGGGCGGCGACATCGATGCGCGCATCAAGCAGATTGAAGACAATCCGCCAGTGCAGCAGGAAGGAAACGCGATTCACATCGGCGGCGGCGATCGCAGTTTGTTCGAGAATATTTCGATCAGCTACGAAATCAAGACGCCCAAGGAAACTCATCTGCGCTCAAAGTCCGGCTCGGGCGATGAAGATGTGGAGGGAATTTCCGGACCGGTGGATGCGGCCAGCGGTTCGGGATCGTTGAAAGTTCACGATATCGGGGATGAGGTTCACGCGACGACTGGATCTGGCGACGTTGACATCGAGAACGCGCACGGGAAGGCTCGCGTCAGCTCGGGTAGCGGTTCGATCCGCGCAACCGGAATTGCGGGGGCGCTTTCTGTTTCGACGGGAAGCGGCTCGGTGAAGCTGGAGCAGACGGCTGCTGGTGATGTGGAAGTGAATACAGGGTCGGGCGAAGTGGAATTGAATCACGTGAAAGGTGCCGTGCGCGTTTCGACTGGAAGCGGCAGCATTCACGCCGACGGCGAGCCTGCCGGTCCTTGGCGGTTGCATACGGGTTCGGGCGACGTGACGGTGAAACTGCCGGAGACGGCTTCGTTTGAACTTGCTGCGCACACGAGTAGCGGCTCGATTGCTACGAAACGCGAAGTTGCCGTGTCCGGCAATGTCAATCCGCACGAGCTCCGCGGGAAGGTTGGCAGTGGCGGCGTGCTTGTGGATTTGAATACGAGTTCGGGTTCGATCCGCATCGATTAAATCTTCGCAGAACGGGCGTTCCTTTTGTGCGGCCGAAGGGGCGCCCACTGCCTTCATCCCGCAAGATGTGATATTTTTGTGCGCGGCTTCATACTCCGTTAGTAATCACTCGCAGTGACTCGCACAGAAGCAAAAGGTTATGCCATGACGGCGACGGAGACTCGGCACTGCCGAATCGCGGACTGCATCGCGGAAGTGCCTCCGGCGCTTCGAGCGGGAGCCGTGTGCCTCGATCATTTTCTCGACGAGGCATTTGCGCGGGCGGATTCCGCGCTGGAGAAATGCCGTTGCGGAGAATTGATCGATGCGGGGACGCTGGAGTGGCTTTTTGCCGATGTGCAGATCACTTTGAATGCGCTTTCGGAAGTGGCGCGTACGCGCGATCTTGCTCAACAAAGCAAGATTCTGGAGTTGTTGCTTTGCGTGGCTAATTTGAACGAATATGTGGCACATCATTCGGTGCAAGCTTCGCATCTAAGTTGATCGTGCGCGGTTTTGGGCCGGGAAAACTGTGCTTTGCGGGCGGCGTTACGGACACTAGGATAGGCCACATGGCTCCAGATTCTTTGCCACAGTGCGAGTTCGAGTCGGACAAGTTGGCCGTGCGGCTGCGCTTTTCGGGGCCTGCGGATGTCGCGACCATTACTCCGGTGGTTTCGTGGGTGATGGATTTCGTGAAAGAGATGGGTTGCGCGGTGGGCAAGGAATGGGAAGTGGAAATTGCGTTGCGCGAGGCGCTGGCGAATGCGATGGTGCATGGGTCGAAGCGCGATCCTTCGAAGAAAGTGGAATTTTGCGTGGCGATTGATAACGATCGCGGGTTGTTGATCGTGGTGCGAGACCAGGGCGAGGGCTTTGATCCGTCGGCGATCCAGGAACCGGTGGTGGGGCAGAATCTCTATTCCGATCATGGACGCGGCATTTTCCTGATCAACCAGCTCATGGACGAAGTGAAGTTTGAGCGCGGCGGCACCGAGATCCGCATGCGAAAGCGTTAATACCCTCTTGTCTGTCTTGCCTTGAATTTCCTCCTGTGTGGCTCCAAGCTGGATGTCACGTAAGTTGAGACATCCATGACTGAACAAGACCCGACTGTCGAAAAATTTAAAGTTGTCGAGCCGCAGATTCCTGGGGTGCCGGTGGCGAAAAAGCCTGCGGCTGGCTCGACTACGGGCACGAATCTTCCGATTGCCGTGTGGCTGACCATTGCGATTGGGGCAGTTTTGATGGTCGGAGCTTCGTTTTTCTGGTGGTTCTCGTTGGCTTCGAAGAGGGCGGACCGTAGTTCGGCGGAAGTTCCACCGGCGGTCGTGACTCCCGCGGCTGCGCCGATTGCGCCTGTGGAAAAAGTGGCGCAAGGGCCGGGCGAAATTGCTTCGATCTCGGAATTGGCTGCGCCATGGTCATCGAAGTCGTTTGTGATGCAGGATCCGGTGACGAAACTGAGTGTGCCGGCGACGGTGGTGAAATTACCGGGCGGGGCTTATTGGGGATTTTCGATGATCGAGCCGTTCGGGCAATGTCATTTGGAATATATAACCGACATGAAGCGACTGAAATCTTACTACGGTTTCGAGGCGAGCCATCCGATGGTGGGGGATCCCTGTAGCCGGAGCGTTTTTGATTTGACGAAGTATGGGCCGGGGATTGATGGGCTGGTGCGTGGGGAGATGGTGCAGGGTTCGGGATTGCGGCCGCCGATGGCGATTGAGGTGAAGGTGCAGGGGGGCAAGATTGTTGCTTTGCGGATGGAATAGTTAATTCTTCTTTGCGAGAAATTCTTCGGCGAATTAAGACTGGCCTACGAATTTTGGATTTGAGATACGCCGCAAGTTCTACACTCCAAAACTTTTTGCAACTTAGGTAACGTTTTCGATCGCGTTACTCGGAGCGGGCGAGCCCAAGCCATCGCCCCTACGAAAGAAAAGGCTACCGTGCGCGCAAAATCCGGTTTGGCGTTTACTCGGGGGCCGAAGTGCGGGAGGGTCTGAAGACCCTCCCCTACGGGCTGCGCTGCTCCGTGCGTTTAATCGGTTAGTTCTTCTACTGCGCCGGCTATGAAGACTGGTTGGCTTGTTGCCGGGTTGATTAGGACGAAGCCTACGACTCGCAGCGAGATTCCCGTTTGGCCTTGCAGCGCGCTAAGGCCGGTTAGGTTGATGAAGTTGGTTGCGTCTGTGGTCATCACTGTTAGCGGTTGCGGTAATAGAACGCCCGCCGTCCAGTTGTCATTCAGTTGAAAACTTCCTGTGTTGCCTTGCTGCACTACTACATTTCCTGCGAGAGTGCCGGCTTGACCTTGGCGGCGCAGGACTACGCGGTGCGGAGTCAGAGTCGACGTGCCGTTGTTCGTGGTTAGGGCGCCGCCGATCGAGACGCGCTGACCTGGCGCGAGCGCCGAATTGTTGAAGAGCAGCGTGGTGAGCGGCAGCTTGATGTGGCCGATGCGATATTTTTCTGTGCCGTCGAGTGTGAGGGCGGCGATATCGCCGGGCGAGATGCCGTCGATAGCCGGTAGCTCATCGCGGACGTAGAGATCGGCTAGTGTGGCCGGGCCCGTTGGCGGATTCACACTGGTGAGCAGGCCGCCGAGATAGAAGCCGTTGTCGGAGATGACGTTGACTTCGGTTGCGTCGATCGCATGCGTGACTGCATCGATCTGGCCGGTGAGCGAGACGATTGTGTTTGTGGTGAATGAGCTGATCGGCTCGGTGGGATCATCGAGAATCGTGTTGCTGTCGGTCGTGACGTTCCACTGGCGCCCGTGCGGGCCTTGCACCATGAACGAATTCGCGCCGGTTACGCCTACCACTCCTGCTGCGAAATCGTCGATGGAGACTTCAGAGTCAGTGGCATTGTGGAGAGAAAGCTGGAATATGGGATTGATCGTGCCGGTGACTTGGCCGTTGCTATCGACGGCTAGAGATTTGCGTAGATCGAATTCCATGCGCAGGCCGTCAAGATCGCCATTGTTCACCGTGAACGGTTGAGCAAAGGTCACGGTGACCATGTTGGTGGAGAGTGTGCCGTTGATGGTGTTGATCGCGGGCGGAGTTTGCGTGGTATCGATAAAGCCGATGACAGGATTCGCGATGGTTACGGTAGCGCTGACGTAGGTGCCAGTCGGCACTGAGGTGAGATCGACCATTTGGTGCAGTCCGCTCAGTTGCGCGAAGTCGACGAGTTCGGATTGTGAAAGAACGCTTACGTCGGTGGTGCCGTTGTTAACCGTCACGCCCGTCAAATTGATCTGGCACGAGACGATGCTGGGAAGCGGCGCGTCGGTGGCTACGCTAAAAATCGAGTCGGATTGCTGGGGCGGAGGCGTGGTGGTGTTGGAGTTACCCGCGCCGCCGCTGCAGGCTGAAATTAAAAGCAAAGGCAAAATTGCGAAAAGAATTTGGACACACTTCGACTGTTTCATTCTCAGTACTCCTTCTAAGATATGGATGATTGCGGAGGGCGGTGCTCTAGGTGGCCCCGATTCCCTCTTGAGGATCAAACCCGGCATGGCGAAAAAAGTTCCGGAATTTGACGGGATTTTGGCGAGGGGTGGAGGCGGAAATTTAGTACCAGTCGAAAAAGGGCAGCTATCCGGGTGGTCTTGGCATCCAAGTGGAAGAGTCGCGCGCGGCGATTTCAGGGCCACCTGGAGTGATTTGCGGCCTGTTTTAACGGGAGAAAGTATTCATGCGACGTCGGTTCGTACTCGCGCTCACAGTGGCGGCTCTTGGCTTAGGAATTGGTTGCGCGAAGGGGCTTAGCGATGCTGGGTTGGCCCAGAATATCAAAACGCAGATTTCCGCGGATCAGCAGCTTAAGAATTCCAGCCTGAATGTCAGCGTGAGCCAGGGCGTTGCTACTTTGTCCGGCAATGCTTCCGACGATTCGGCGCGGCTGGAGGCTTACAAAGTTGCGGCGCAAACGCCGGGTGTGAAGAGAGTGGACGATCAGATGTCGACTGTCTCAGCGCCGCCGCAGGCTGCGGACATTTCGCAACCTGCTCCGCCGGCCGCTACTACGTCGGCGCCGGTGAGCGAGCAGCCCAAGGCTGATCGGAAATCGAAGCGTCACACTGCAGAAGAGAAGAATTCGGATTCGAGTTCGCAGGCGTCCGACGCGAGCAACGTTCCAGCTTCCGCTAGTGAATCTGCTGCAGCGACGCCCGCCGAATCGCCGGCGCCTCCCGTCGATGCAACACAGCCCGCGAATAATGATTCGGCCGATGCACCTGCTCCGGCTGCCTCGCCGGCGGTGGCCGCCGATGCCGCCCCAGGGGCGCCGGAACCGAAGGACATTGAGATTCCTGCCGGGACAACGATTCGCGTGCGCATGATTGATCCGGTGAATTCTTCGGTGAACAAGACGGGGGAAGTTTTCCACGCATCGCTGGAATATCCAATCGTCGTCGACAATCAGCCCGTCGTCCCGAAGGGAGCTGACGTTTACATTCGATTGACGCGAGCTAGTTCGGCAGGAAGCGTGAGCGGCCGGAGCGAGTTGCATCTGGAATTGGTGAAGCTCGATTATGCGGGACGCTCTTACTCGCTGGTGAGCAGCACGTCGAGCGTGGTGGGCGGTTCGAAGGGGAAGAAGACCGCGACGTCCGTCGGTGCGGGAGCGGTGATTGGCTCGATTATCGGCGCGATTGCCGGAGGCGGAAGGGGCGCGGCGATTGGCGCTGGCGTAGGCGCGGCCGGCGGCGGCGTTTACGCTGCCAGCACTAAAGGCGAGCAGGTGAAGGTGCCGGCGGAAACGCTTTTGGATTTTAAGTTGGAGCAGGCGGCGACGATCACGGTGCCGCCGCATACGGGTTTGTCTGGCGATTGAGTATCTGCGTCAGGCTCTACTGGGAGTTTTTCTCGAGCTTCTGGAGTTTTTCGCGGGCCTCTTTGTCGGTCGGATCCAGTTCCAGTGCGGCGTGATATTGCTCGGCGGCTTGTTGGCGCTTCCCTTCCTGTTCGTAGAGGCGGCCGAGCCAGTTGCGGGCGGAGGCATGCGAGGGCCAATCGCTGCGCGGCGGGGTATTCGCGAGGTAGGCTTTCAGCAAAGGCTCCGCGGCGCTCAATTGCGTGCCGGTGAGAATGCGCTGGATGGCGCGGTAATAGCCAATGCGCGGATCTCCCGGTTTTAGTTTTTCCGCGGCTTGAAGAGCAGGTTCCATTTCTGCGGCTTTTCCCAGGTTTCGATAAAAAGAAGCGATTTCGAAATAGGCATCGACGCGGTCGACTTTTGATTCGAGGATCTGGTGGTACTCGTTTTCGGCTAGCTCATTTTTCTTGAGCGCCTCGCGATCGTAAAGGGCGAGGGCCAAGTGGCCCCTTACCGGATCGACGGCAGCGATTGCTGTGGCCTGCTCGCGTGCGTCATCTTTATTTCCGCCGACGACCCATGGTGCCTGCAATTCGAACTCTTCGAGATCGCGGCGCGCATCGAGATTTGAAGGATTCAGGCGAACGGCCTCTTCGAATTCCTTTTTCACCTTGCGCGCGAGCGAAAAGCTTCGCTCGCGGTCGGCTTGCTCGCCATAACTCCTGCCGAGCCACAGGTGATAATCGGAATTTTTGGGATCGATTTGCACGGCGTGTTCGGCGTGCTCGGCGGCATTATCGAAATCTCTCTGTTCGTAGTATGTGCGCGCCAACCAGAATTGCGCTTCGGCATCGTTGGAATTCCGCGCGACAACATTGTTCAGGGTGGTTGCGGCAGCCGCATAGTTCCCGAGATCAAATAGATGGCGGGCTTGATTTAACTCTGGGCTTGAGTTGGCGCCGGCCTGACTCGCAGCGGGTGTGGAAGTTGGCGATGCGCAAAAGAATATGGCAAGAGCGAAGATTGAAATTCGGAATAACAATCGGCTCATCGAAGTCCTCTCATTTCGCGTCCGCAGTGCGGACAATTTATTTCGCGTCCGCGGAGCGAACGACCATTCCGTCCTTGAGGTCGGTTTCCCCCGGAATAGCGACACGATCGCCGTCCGAGAGGCCGGAGAGGACCTCGTATTTTGAAGCACTGGCAATGCCTATGGTGATATCGCGGCGGCGCAAGCGGCCATCCTCGACGCGAAAGACATAACGCTCGGCGCCATCAACGCGAACGGCAGCGCGCGAGACGGACAACACATTTGTTCTCTCGCGCACCAGAATCCGCACTTCAACATTTACGTTCGGCAGCAACTCAAGTTTATCGTTATCTACCGAGCAGAGCACTTCGCCAACGCTGCGATTTCCATGCGCGATTACTTGCTTGGGAATCTGGATTGTGCGGCCGGTCCAGTCGCGATTCGGCATCGCGTCCCAGGTGATGTGCACTTCTTGATCCGGCGCGAGAAAGCCCAGATCGGGCTCGTCGACGAACGCGCGCACTTGAACTTTGTGCAGATCAGCCATGTCGGCGATTTCCTGGCCGATGGTGACGTAATCGCCTGCGCGCACCGAAAGTGCATAGAGCGTGCCATCGACGGGCGAAGTGATCGTGGCGGATTTTACTTTTTCTTCGAGGGAGCGAACTTGTGCTTCGTCCTGCTGCACGCGCAAGGTGAGCCGCTCGACATCGAGCGATGCGCGATGCGTCAAATCATCTCGTCGTTTCTGTAGCGACTCGAGCGTCGCACGCGCTGTGGCGAGTTCGAGCCCGTTCTTGTCAATTTCTGCCTGCGTGGCCGCCTGCTTGGCTTGCAGTTGCTGTAGGGCTTGGCGCGTTTGTTCGAGGCTGGCGACCTGCGCTTGCGCTTTGCCGAGCTCGCCATCGAGTTGCGCGATTTCGCTGGGATTGCCGCCGGTGCGCGCGTTCCGTAAATCGGATTGTGCCGAAAGCAAATCGGCGCGCGCGGCAGCGAGCTGCGCCTGGGCATCGCTGGAATTTAGCGTGAGAATGCGTTGGCCTTTGCGGATGGGTTGGCCTTCGGTGGCATCGACGGTCAAAACAAAAGCGGCGATCTGCGCGCGAACAACGTAGGCGTTTACTGGCTCAACTTTTCCGTTGCTTTCGATGGCGGCGTCGAGCTTGTCATGCGAGACTTTCACAACTTGCACTTCTGGCGCATTGCCACGGCCTGCCAGCCCGATGACCAGCACCACCGCCAACACTGCCGCGCCGCCGCCCCAAATCCAGCCACGGCCCTTGCCCGGCTCCGAATTACCGTTTCGATTGTTCATTCCAGGGCGCTTCTTGAGATGTCATCGAATTGTAGCAGAGCGTATCGCCGGTTGCCTACGAAGCGCGGCGAAGTCGCCACCCGCCCCTGCTATCAAGATGCTGGTGGGGTTTGACGAGATGCCAATTAGTTGCGGGAGGCGGACGTGCTTGCCGAGGCGCGTCCGTGATAAAATCCTTTTATGATCGAACCACACGCTACCCACGCGCCGGCCGAGACGACCGCTGACGGCAAGCCTAAGCCGAAGATTCATCGCGTGTGCATCGGCTGCAATAATATGTTCCTGGTGACGATGGACAACTACGAAGCGAAGCATTGCCCCGTTTGCCATAAAGGCTAGGCTGCTAGCCGAACGTCAACGCCGAAAACCCATAGCAAAAACGGGCCGGTGTTGAATCCTGGCCCCTACGCTTCGCTAGTCCCGCCTTTTGCGTCCCATACGACTTCCGCTAGAATGTTTCGACTTCCCTGAGGACTGCGCATGAAAATTTACAACGAACAGCTCACGCTACAGACGAATGCCAAGCGCGAGTTTGTGAACATCACGCCGCAAATAAAAGCGGCGATGGAGAAAAGTAGTTTTCGCGACGGAATCATTCTCGTTTCCGTGTTGCATTCCAATGCGGCAATCATCGTGAACGATGACGAGCCCGGCTTTCTCGACGATCTGCAATCCTGGCTCGATCAAGTCGCGCCGGAGCGCGAAGACTTCAAGCATCGCGGACGTTTCGAGAGCAATTCGGGCGTCCATTTTCAAAGTCTGCTGCTGCACCATCAAGCCATCGTGTCGTTTTCCGAAGGCCGGCTCGATCTGGGGCCGTGGCAATTCGTGTTGTTCGCCGAATTGGATGGCATGCGACCGAAGAAAATCACCATCAAGGTGATGGGGGAATAAAGCGGCGGCCGCGAGGAGCGCGAATCGCGTGGTAAGATTTCGTTAACAGATTGTGCCCGGCCCCAACGATCCGTCGTACTTTTGCGCTTCCTTCGATTCACGCGAGCGCGAAGAATCGAGCCTCCACATGATCGAAGCGCTGAAGCTGAGCAAGGTCTTCCCTGCCTCGAAGAAATCAAAAGAAGTGCGCGCGGTGAATGCCATCAGCTTTTATTGCAAGCCAGGCGAGATTTACGGGCTGCTTGGCGCGAATGGGGCAGGCAAAACCACCACGCTGCGCATGCTTGCGACGATTCTGGAACCGACTTCGGGAACGGCGAAAGTTGCCGGTTATGACATCGTCGAGGAACCTGAGAAGGTTCGCGCGAACGTCGGGTTTCTATCGACTGCTACGGCTCTTTACGGCCGGTTGAGCGCGAAAGAATTAGTTGAATACTTCGGGCGGCTGCACGGGATGGACGGCGACGCGCTGCACAAATCGGTGGACGGGCTGTTTACAGCCCTGGACATGAACAGCTTTCGGGACCGGCGTTGCGAGAAACTGTCTACCGGGATGAAGCAGAAAGTTTCGATTGCGCGGACTTTGGTACACGATCCGCAAGTGATGGTTTTTGACGAGCCGACGGTGGGACTTGACGTGATGGCGGCGCGGGCGATCGCGCGGTTTATTCGCGAGTGCCGCGAGCGCGGGAAGACCGTGATTTTCTCGACGCATGTGATGTCCGAAGCCGCGAAGCTCTGCGATCGAATTGGAATCATCCACGGCGGAAATATACTCGAGGAAGGAACGCTGGAGGCGCTGCGTGCGCGGCACGGCAAGCAGGACCTGGAGGATATTTTCGTTGAAGCGGTGGGAGAAGAACTATGAGCTTGCGAAATATTGGAGTGGTCTACCGCAAAGAGTTGGTGGATTCGCTGCGGGACCGCCGCACGGTTGTTTCGATGTTTGTGATCCCTATCCTGCTGTTCCCGGCGCTGAGCGTGGGGCTTGGGCTGCTCGGCGCGACCATGATGAACAAGGCCAAGGAGGAAATTCCCCGCGTCATGATCATCGGCGGGCAGGACTCGCCGAGGATTGTGGAAGCGCTCAAGAAGAATGACAAGATTCAGATTGTCCCCGAGTCCGCTGATTTTGAGACGCAGATTACGGATCGGAAGATTCGTGCCGCCGTGGTGCTGCCTCCTGACTTCGATGCTGCGGCAAATCGCGGCGAGGCGGGCAAGGTTCTGGTGGACTACTACGAAGGCGATATCAAGTCCGAGCTTACGCAGAAAACCGTGAGGGACATTCTGCGGGATTATCGTATGGATTTGGCGAAATCGCTTTTGACCGCGAAGGGCGTGTCGACGGGATTGCTCGAGCCTTTCTCACTCGACGAAAACAATGTGGCGCCGCCCGAGAAAGTTGGCGGGAGCGGATTTGGCGGGATGATTCCGTATTTCGTCATTATTCTGGCGTTTACTGGCGCGATGTATCCGGCGATGGATTTGACGGCGGGCGAAAAAGAGCGCGGGACGATGGAAACTATATTGACGAGTCCCGTGTCGCGCACCGATTTGGTGCTGGGGAAATTCTTCACGGTCGTGACGGCTTCACTGGCCACCGCGATTCTCGCGCTTTGCTCCATGGGGATCTCCTTCATGCTGGCGAAGAACACGATCGACCGGCTGCTTTCGAAGAACGATCCTTCGTTCCATTTCTCGCTTGATCCGCGCGGGGTGCTTGCGGTGTTTGTGATGATTTTGCCGCTCTCCGTGCTTTTTTCGGCGTCGATGCTGGCGGTGTCGCTTTTTGCGAAGAGTTATCGCGAGGCGCAGACGTACATTTCGCCGATGACTTTTGTGGTGATTCTGCCGGCAATTGTGGCGTTGCTTCCGGGGGTGGAATTGAATACGCGGACGGCGCTGGTGCCGATTTTGAGCACGACGCTGGTGGGAAAAGAATTGATGGCTGGAAATCATCCCTGGGGATTTATTGCGCTGATTTTTGCGTCGTCGTGCGTTTATGCTTCGATTGCGATTGGAGCGGCGGTTACGCTCTTTAATCGCGAATCGGTGCTGTTTCGTTCCTAACCTGGAAGGCTGCTCGCCGTCTAACTCATCGTCGACTTCTGCGTTGTGCTGCGCCGCGTGTCACTTCGCGAGCCTTCGCCATGTAGAATAGATTGCGACAATCGATGCCCGAACCGCTGATTCAGGTCCGTGAACTTTCGAAGTATTTCCGCACCTTCCACCGCCGCGAGGGAATTTGGGGCGGCCTGCAAAATCTGTTTGTGCGCGAGTATAAGACGGTCAAAGCCGTGGATCGCGTCAATCTTTCCATTGATCGCGGCGAGATGGTCGGCTACATCGGGCCGAACGGCGCCGGAAAATCCACTAGCATCAAGATGCTCACCGGGATTCTGGTTCCGACGTCCGGCGAGGCGATCGTGAACGGATTCATTCCCTACCGGCAGCGGCGGCAGTATGTGCGAACGATCGGCGTGGTGTTTGGCCAGCGCACGCAGCTTTGGTGGGATATCGCGGTGGTCGAATCGTTTAAGCTGCTGCGGCGGATTTACGAGGTTTCGCAGAAAGATTTTGATGCGCGGATGGAGATGTTCAATCAGATTTTGGGGATCAGGGATTATCTGCACACGCCGGTGCGGAAGCTTTCGCTTGGCGAACGGATGCGCTGTGATTTGGCCGCGGCGCTACTGCATAATCCACCGCTGCTGTTTCTCGATGAGCCGACGATTGGGCTCGATGTCGTCGCAAAACACCACATCCGCGAGTTTTTGCGAGCTATCAATCTTGAATTTCACACTACTGTGTTGCTTACCACGCATGACCTTGATGACATCGAGGAGCTTTGCCGGCGGATCATCATCATCGATCACGGTACGGCGCTCTTCGATGGCGACCTGCAGGTGCTGAAGGAGCGATTGCTGCGCACCAAGCAAATTAAATTTGTGCTCAAGGATCGGGCACAGGCAGCGGGACTCACGCGGTTTGCGGGCAATGGAGTGAGCCTCGAGCCAGTGGATGAGATGACGTTTCGTCTTCGATTCGATCGGACGCAAGTGTCGGCTTCGGATCTGATACGCCAACTCTTGGCAAGCGTTGAATTGCGGGACATCGTTATCGAGGACGAGCCTATCGAGGAAATCATCAAGCGGATTTATTCGGGCGAAGCGTCTCTCTCGGATGGGGACGCCGGCGCACCGGCGATCGGAGAAAGTGAATTCGGCCGGCGATGAATACGCTTGCGGCGTATCTGGAATTTGCGCGCGTTGGTTTCGTTAACATTCTCGCATTCCGCCTGCGCTACTACACGGGGATCATCACTTACCTGATCAATGTGTGCGTGTACTACTTTATTTGGAGAGCCGTTTTTGCCTCGAGCGGACCGATCGCTGGTTACGATTTGCCGCAAATGGTGACGTACGTCAGCGTGGGGTGGAGTTTGCGGTCGTTCTATTGGAACACGATCGATCAGGAGATGGCTTACGAAGTGATTGAAGGCAAGATCGCCATGGATTTGATCAAGCCAGTTTCGGTGCTGTGGATGTGGTTCAGCCGGGCGATGGGCGAGTCGGCTTTTCGGCTGATATTGCTGACGCTTCCTACGGCCGCAATCGTCGCGCTGATTTTTCCCGTGCAGCGGCCTGCGTCTGGGATTAATTTCGCGTTGTTTCTGATCGCGGCGCTCGGGAGTTTCGCGCTTATGGCCGCGATTAATTTCATGATCGGGACTTGCGGGATTCCGCTGAAATCGATTTTGGCGTTGATTCGCGCGAAGTATTGGTTGATTGAATTGCTGTCGGGACTTCTGATTCCGATGTCGTTCTTTCCGCGCCGATTGCAGATCGTGTTGGACTGGCTGCCCTTCGAGCATATTGCTTATACGCCGCTGCAGATTTATCTGGGCAAGTTAGATGGGCGCGCTGCGTTATTCGCTCTAGGGAAACAGTGGATTTGGGTGATCGTGCTTTTTGTGCTGGCGGATGCTTGGTGGAATCGAGCGGTGAAGAAGATAACCATTCAGGGAGGATGAGTTGAGCGCGCGTACAATCGAGCCGGCGCCGACGCCTTTCCGGGAGCGCAATCCGGCTCGCGGAGGAATCTTCCGCGAGATCTACCGGCATCTTGCGCTTTTGTCCGCTTATTTCTCGCAGTACGCAAAAGTGCGCGTGAGTTATCGCGGAGACTTTTTCATCAGCCTGGCTACCAGCATCGCAGCTTCGGCGTTCTCGCTGGGCTTCGTTGTGGTTCTTTTTCAGAAGGCGCCGCAATTGAAGGGCTGGCGTTTTGAAGAAGTGCTTTTTCTTTACGGCTTTTCGATGATCCCTTACGGGCTATTCAACGTGCTTAGCTTGAATCTCTACGATTTCGGCAACACTTATATTATGGAGGGGAAATTCGACCGCGTTCTGTTACGGCCGATTTCTTCTTTGTTTCAGGTCTTGTTTGAAGTCTTCCGGATTGAGTCGTTGCAGGAAATTGTTACGGGCTCGTTGATCGTCTGGTATGCGTCGCGCCATCTTCAGATTCACTGGAGCGCGTTGGACGTCACCATGATGTTTACCTGGGCGCTTTCGGGCGGAGTGATTTATGTTTCGGTGTTTCTGTTACTTAGTACGTTCTCGTTCTGGTTCGAAGATCGCATTGGGATTCATCCGCCATTTTGGAATTTGATTGCGTTTGGGCGTTATCCGCTTTCGATTTATAGCGGATTCATCCAGTTTTTGCTGAGCTGGATTATTCCGTTTGGATTTGCTTCGTTTTATCCGACGGCGTGGATGCTGCGGCGGGCTGAATTCGCGCGTTATACGCCACTGGCACCCCTGGTTGCCGCGGCCTGCCTCACGATCGCGATCCTTGCCTGGAATTTCGGCTCGCGCCGCTACACATCCACCGGCTCGTAGTTGCAACTCTCACTGCACTCCACCCGCTACGCAGAAACATCCTGCTTGGCAATTGCGTAACAATAGTAGAGGCGATGGGAATGTTCACAAAGCCGCTTGTCGTGCTGGCTGCAATCGTCGCGGCGGTAATGGCCACGGCCGCCGCCGTGGGCGTCAAGCTGGGCAGCGGAATTCTGCATCCTTACCGGAAGCATCTGACCGCGGACGAGATTTCGGTGTCGACTCGGCGATTTGTCGCAATGCACGCCGCGTGCTCGGATTTCGACGTGACAGCATTGGACGGCGCGAAATTGCGCGGGTGGAAGGTAAGCGCGGAAACGCCGAATGGCGACTGGGTCGTTATCTTTCACGGTCTCGGCAACAATCGCTCGGGGCAAGTGGGCTACGCACAATTCCTGCTGGCCCACGGATATGGCGCGCTGCTAATGGACTCGCGCGCGCAAGGCGAAAGCGGCGGCGACATCGGAACGTACGGCTGGATCGAGCGAAACGATGCGAAAGTAATTGACGACGCGCTTTTATCGGGCGAGCCGGTGCGCCATTTGTTCTACTTTGGCGAATCGATGGGCGCTGCAATCGCTTTGCAAGCTGCAGCCGTCGATCCGCGCGTCGACGGCGTTGTGGCCGAGGACCCCTTCAGCAATCTTCGCGAAGAAACTTACGACTACGCAGGTCTGGAATTCAGCCCGTTGCTCGGCAAGACCCTTTTTCGACCGGCCGCGATCATGGCGCTCTTGCAAGCCGAGAAAGACGGCGGATTCAAGGCTGACTATGTCTCTCCCGAAAAAGCTGTCGCGTCGCGTCCATTCTCTGTGCTCTTAATTTGTGGGAGTGAGGACCACAAAATTCCCTGCCGGCACGCACGACGAATCTATGAGCGAGCAATTGGCCCGAAGGAACTGTGGATTGTGAGGGGAGCTGGTCACTCCATGGCTTACGGAGTGCAACACGACGAATTCGAGCGGCGCGTGTTGAACTTTTATGGGACCGCGGCGAAATGAAGTACGCGCATAAGCAGATCCCTCACCGCTAAGGCTGATTCGGGATGACATCGCGGAGGAGAGGAGCAACGGGGAGGCTAAACTTGCTGTTTAGAGTATTTTCATTATCAGCATGACGCGGTCGTCTTCGTGGGTGCCGCCGCGGGAGAATCGTTCTACCTCGGCTAGCGTGTAATCGACGATTTCTCTTGCCGATGCGTTGCGGTGTTTCTTGAGCAGTTCTACCAAGCGATCGTAGCCGAACTCTTCGTCTTCGGGATTGCTGGCTTCGGTGATTCCGTCGGTGTAGCCGGCGAGGATGTCGCCGGAATTTAATTTTACGTTGCCGCGCTCGAAGGGGACATTCGGAAATAGCCCAACGACCATGCCGCCTTCGCGCAGATATTCGACGCTGCCATCGGCGCGCAGCAGAATCGGCGGCACGTGGCCGGCGTTTACATAGTGCAGTGTTTTATTCCGCTGATCGAGAATGCTCAAATACATGGTCATGTATTTCTGGCCGCGCGTATCGGCCAGCATCCGGTCGTTCAAAGCGGACACGAGGCGCTCGAGCGAATGCACATGGGCGATCAAGGCGTGCAGCGTGGCCTGTAGATTCGCCATCACCATCGCCGAGCCGACGCCTTTGCCTTCGACGTCGGCCACCACGTTCAACATCGTCTGCGATCCGAGCGGAATGAAATCGTAATAGTCGCCGCCGACTTCGAGCGAGGTTTGGTGCGAGGCTTCGCACCAAACCTCGTTCGAAGCCTTCGATTTGCGGCGATTTTTCCGGAAGCAAGCCGAGTTGAATGCTGCGGGCCAGGGCGAGGTCGCGTTCCATGCGCTGCTTGGCCAGCACATCGCGGTGAAGCTGGGCATTTTCGAGCGCGAGCGCCACGTGGACCGAGAGCGAACTGAGCAGCGATGCATCCGCGGCCTGAAACGGGCCGCCCTGCTTGTTGAGCAATTGCAGAACGCCGGTAGTCTGGCCGTCCTTATTGCGAATCGGCAGGCAGAGCAACGATCGCGTGCGGTAATTGAGGCGGCGATCGACTTCGGGTTCGAATCGCGGATCGTCGTAAGCGTCGGTGAGATTCACGATTTCACCGTGCTGCGCGACCCAGCCTGCAATTCCGCGCGAAGCCGGCAGGCGAATTTCTTCCTTTTCGAGACCGAGGCCGACGAGCGACCAGATTTCATCACGCTCGCGGTC